>ERZ795053.156-NODE-156-length-83908-cov-9.098959_pt1 | contig 83908 bp, 86 predicted proteins | sample MGYA00375137_ERZ795053 | MGnify/ENA primary metagenome ERZ795053 (study PRJEB30182, sample SAMN05720284) | activated sludge metagenome | isolation source: Anaerobic digester | place: Hong Kong | collected 2014-12-17 ...
CGCGGGTTCCCTTGTGGGCCAGCATCGGCGGGCCGGCGACGTCGCCGATGGCATAGACCCCCTTCACGCTCGTCTCGAGGGTCGCCGGATCGACCTGGATGAAGCCGCGATCGGTCAGCGCCACGCCGACCTTCTCGAGGCCGAGGCCCTCGGTGTTCACCGCCCGGCCCGCGGCCATCAGCACCTTGTCGGCGGTGACCGTCTCCTGCTTCCCGCCGACCTCGAGGTGCAGCGTGACCTCCGTCGCGGTGACGTCGGCCTTCTGCACCTTGACCCCGGCCATCACGGCGATGCCGCGCTTCTTGTAGGCCTTCGCGATCACGTCGGAGCACTCCGCGTCCTCGATCGGGAGGACCCGCGGCAGCGCCTCGATCAGCGTCACGGTGCTGCCGAAGGAGGCGAAGATGTCGGCGAACTCGGTGCCGACGGCCCCGGCGCCCACGATCGCGAGCCGCGCCGGCGCCTGCTCGAGGAAGAGCGCCTCGTCGGAGGTGATGACCACCTTGCCGTCCACCGCGAGCCCGATGGCGGGAATCCCCTTGGTGCGCGAGCCGGTCGCGAGCACCACCGCCTTCGCGGCGGTGAGCGTGTCGTCGCCCACGGTGACCGTGGTCGCCGAGGTGAGGACGCCGGTGCCCTTGAACACCGTCACCTTGTTCTTCTTCATCAGGAACTCGGCGCCCTTCGAGTTCTGGTCGGCCACCTTGCGCGAGCGCTTCATCGCGACGCCGTAGTCCCCGGCCACCTCGCCCGTGGTGATCCCGTTCTCCGCGGCCTCGCCGCGGATCGCCTTCAGGAGCGCGGCCGAGTGCAGCAGCGCCTTCGTCGGGATGCAGCCGATGTTGACGCAGACCCCGCCGAGCTTGTCCTTCTCGACGACCGCCACGCGCAGCCCGAGTTGCGAGGCCCGGATGGCCGCCGGATAGCCGGCCGGTCCACCGCCGATGATGATGACGTCGAATGAATGCTTGGCCATCTGGTCTACGCTCCCGTGTGGGGAAAGGATCGATCAGAGTCGTGAGGCGTGAAGCGTGAGTCCTGAGTGGTGAGGGGGTGACGCGCGGGGCCGCCCGCAACGCCCTCACCTCTCAGGACTCACGCCTCACGACTAGAGCACCATTGCCAGCGGGTTCTCCAGCATCCCGACCAGCGTCTGCAGGAACTGCGCGCCGGTCGCCCCGTCGATCACCCGGTGATCGCAGGAGAGGGTCATCCGCATGCGGCGCCGCACCACCACCGCGCCGTCGACCACCACCGGCTTCGGCTCGATCCGCCCGACCGCGAGGATGCCCACCTCGGGCGGGTTGATGATCGCGGTGAAGTCGTCGATCCCGAACATGCCGAGGTTGGAGATGGTGAAGGTCGCGCCGGTGTACTCCTCGGGCTGCAGCCGCTTGGCGCGGGCCCGGCCGGCGAGCTCGCGCACCTCGGTGGCGATCTCGCGCAGCCCCTTGCGGTCGGCGTGGCGCACGATCGGGGTGATGAGCCCCTCGTCGATCGCCACGGCGACGCCGATGTGGACGTCGTGCCACTGGCGGATCCGGTCGTCCATCCACCAGGCGTTGACGAACGAGTGCCGGCGCAGCGCCGCCGCGGTGGCGCGGATGATGATGTCGTTGAACGAGAACTTGCCGTCGGGGTCGCGGGCGAGCAGCGCCGCGCGGGCCTCGGCGGCCCGCTCCATGTCGACCTCGGCCGTGAGGTAGAAGGTCGGGATCGGCCCGATCGACTGGACCAGGCGCCGGGCGATCGCCTTGCGCATCTGGCTGAGCGCGACATCCTGGAAGCCCGACGCGACCAGCGCGGGTGCGGCGGCCGGCGCGCTGGCGGCCGACTCGACGTCGCGCTTGATGATGCGGCCCTCGGGACCTGAGCCGGCGATCTGGCCCAGGTCGAGGCCGCGCTCGTCGGCGATCCGCCGCGCCACCGGCGAGGCCTTGATCCGCTCGCCCTCGGCCCGCGCGGGTGCGGCTGCCGGCGCGGCCTGCGGCGCCTCGGCCTTGGGTGCCTCGGGCTTGGGCGCCTCGGCCTTGGGTGCCTCCGGCGTCGGCGCCTCGGCCTTCGCGTCGCCAGCCGGGGCGGCCGCGCCGCCGCCGGGAATCTCCTCGCCCGCCTCGCCGATCCAGCCGACGACCTCGGCGACCGGCACCGTGTCGCCCTCGCCCACCACCCGCTTGAGCAGGGTGCCGTCGGCGCGCGCCACGAGTTCCATCACCGCCTTGTCGGTCTCGACTTCGGCGAGGACGTCGCCGGTGGCGACGGCGTCGCCCTCGGCCTTCTTCCACTCCACCAGGCGTCCCTCCTCCATGGTGGGGGAGAGTGCCTCCATCACGACCTTGGTCGGCATGCGATCAGTCCCGGTAGCAGACGGCGCGCACCGCCGACACGATCCCGCCCGCGTCGGCCTTGGCGGCCTTCTCGAGGTGCTTGTTGTAGGGCATCGGCACGTCGGCCTGGTGCACCCGGCGAATCGGCGCGTCGAGGTCGTCGAACGCCTCGCGCTGGACGAGGTCGGCGACCTGCGCCCCGACCCCGGCGAATCCCCATCCCTCCTCGGCGATCACCAGCCGGTTCGTCTTCGCGACCGACCGGAGGATCGCGGCGGTGTCGAGCGGCCGGATCGTGCGCAGGTCGAGCACCTCGCAGTCGATGCCGTCGTCCTCGAGGGTCTTCGCCGCCTTGAGCGCGGGGGCGACCGTCTTCGAATGGCAGACGATGGTCGCGTCGCGCCCGGGCCGCTTGATGTCGGCCTCGCCGATCGGGGTGAGGTACTCCTCGTCCGGCACCTCGCCCTTCTGGTTGTAGAGCATCTCGCCCTCGATGAAGACCACCGGGTCGTCATCGCGGATCGCGCTCTTGAGGAGACCCTTCGCGTCGGCCGGCGTCGCGGGCATCACCACCTTCAGGCCGGGGATGTGCGCATACCAGCTCTCGAACGCCTGCGAGTGCTGCGCGCCGAGCTGGAGCGCCGCGCCGCCGGGCCCGCGGAAGACGATCGGGCAGCCGAACTGGCCGCCGCTCATGTAGCGGATCTTCGCCGCGACGTTGACGATCTGGTCGATGGCCAGCAGCGCGAAGTTCCAGGTCATCATCTCGATCACTGGCCGCAGCCCGGTCATCGCCGACCCGACCCCGATCCCGGCGAAGCCCAGCTCCGCGATCGGCGTGTCGACGACGCGAGTGGGACCGAACTCATCGAGCAGGCCGCGCGAGACCTTGTACGCGCCGTTGTACTCCGCCACTTCCTCGCCCATGAGGTACACGTCGCCATCGCGCGCCATCTCCTCGCGCAGCGCCGCGTTGAGCGCATCCCGGTACGTGAGCGTCGCCATCTAACCCTCCACCATGATCGTGCCACTTCCGGCGACGCTCATCCCGAGCGAGCCCCGCGAGCGAGGGATCTCCTGCCCATGCCACCCCTCCACCATGATCGTGCCACTTCCGGCGACGCTCACTCAGGCCTCCCCGGTCGGGGCATACACGTCGGTCCAGAGCTGGTCGGCATCCGGCTCGGGCGATTCCTCCGCGAAGCGCACCGCATCGGCCACCTCGGCGCCGACGTCGGCCTCCAGCTCGGCGAGCCGGTCATCGTCGAGCAGCCCCAGCTCGCGCATCCGGCGGCCGAGGAGCTCGATCGGATCGCGATGGCGATGCTCCTCGACCTCGTCCTTGGTGCGGTAGGTGCCGTGCGGCGCGTCGGACATCGAGTGGCCGACGTAGCGGTAGGTCTCGATGTCGAGCAGCGTCGGTCCCTCCCCGGCCCGGGCGCGCGCGACGGCCTCGTCCATGGCGTCCCGCACCGTGACCACGTCCTGGCCGTCGAGACGGACGCCGGGCATCCCGTAGCTCTCGGCCCGGCGCGAGAGGTCGCCGATCGCGGCAGCGCGCCGCACGGCGGTCCCCATGCCGTAGCCGTTGTTCTCGATCACGAAGATCGCGGGCAGCTTCCAGAGCCCCGCCATGTTCAGCGCCTCGTGGAACGAGCCGATGTTCGCGGCGGCCTCGCCGAAGAAGCAGAGCGAGACCTGGTCGGTCCCGCGGTACTTCGCCGCGAACGCGAACCCCGCGCCCAGCGGGATCTGCCCCCCGACGATCCCGTGGCCGCCCATGAAGTTCAGGCCGGCATCGAAGAGGTGCATCGAGCCGCCCTTGCCGCCGGAGCAGCCGGTGGCCTTGCCGAAGAGCTCCGCCATCACGGCGCGGGACGACAGGCCGCGCGCGAGGGCCTGGCCGTGCTCCCGGTACGCACTGATCACGTAGTCATCGGGGCGCAGCGCGGAGATGGTCCCCACCGCGACGGCTTCCTGGCCGATGTAGAGGTGGCAGAAGCCGCCGATCTGGCCCACGGCGTATGCCTCGCCCGCCCGCTCCTCGAAGCGGCGGATGAGCAGCATCTGGCGCAGCCACTCGGCGTAGTGCTCGCTGTGGGCGGACGCGGTCGTGGCGTGGTCGGTCGAAGTGGCCATCAAGCGCTCCTCGCGGCCTTGGCCTGGTCGCTCTGCTCCCAGGCATGATAGGACGACCGGGTGAGTGGCGAGGCCTGCACGTGGGCGAAGCCCAATGCAAGCCCGATCTCCCGGAGTTCCTCGAACTCCGCGGGCGTCCAGTAGCGCACCACCGGGAGGTGGCCATCGGAGGGCCGCAGATACTGCCCGAGCGTCAGGATGTTGACGTCGCTGCGTCGCAGGTCGCGCATGCAGGTGACGACCTCGTCCCACTCCTCGCCCATCCCCAGGATGATCCCCGACTTGGTGAGCGCCTCGGCGTCCATCGCGCGGGCGTTGGCAAGCAGCGCAAGGGCCCGGTCGTAGCGGCCGCCGGGGCGGGCCAGCCGGTAGAGGCGCTCGGTGGTCTCGAGGTTGTGGTTCAGGATGTCCGGCTTCGCGTCCATGACGATCTGCAGCGCCCGGGTCGAGCCCTTGAAGTCGGGGATCAGCACCTCGACCGAGGTCTCGGGCAGCCGCGCCTTGATCTCCGTGATGCAGCCGGCGAACGCCTCGGCGCCGCCGTTGGGGAGGTCGTCGCGGTCCACCGAGGTGATCACCACGTGCTGCAGCCCCATCGCGGCGACCGCCTCCGCCAACCGCACCGGCTCGGCCGGGTCGAACGCCTTGGGGGTGCCGTGGGAGACGGCGCAGTAGGCGCAGTTCCGGGTGCAGACATCGCCCAGGATCATGAAGGTCGCGGCGCGGTGGTCCCAGCACTCCCCGATGTTGGGGCAGCGCGCCTCCTCGCAGACCGTGTGCAGGCCGAGGTCGCGCATCAGGCGCTGGATCCGGAGGTACTCCGCGCCCCCCGGGGCCTTCACCTTGAGCCACGACGGCTTCCGGGCCGGCAGGGCGCGGGGGGCACCGTCCGGCGCGGGCGCCGAGCGGGTCAGCTGGACGAGGGGTACGGCCACCGGGTCTCCTTCCGAAGGGCTCGGGTCGAGCCCGGAAAGATAGTCCGGCCGCCGGTTGGGACGCTATTCGCTCAGCGGGGTGACGAACTGGGCGGGCGTGGTCGGCGTCGGGGACCCGCCGGTGCGCTCGACCGTGATCGCGAGCGCATCGATCGACTCGCGCTCCGGCATCGGCACGTCGAGCGCCATCGCGGAGCCATCGGCGGCCGGGTGGAACGCCACGGAGGCCACCGGGGTGCCGTCGATGATGTACCACAACTGGTAGTCCCGGTCCGGGGCCAGGGGTGGCAGGGCCTGGGCACTGACGATCGCCCGGTGGCGGCGATGGTCCATGAAGACGCGGATCGAGGGCTCGGTGGTCGGGTTGGCCACCAGCCGGACCGACTCCAGCTCCGGGGACATCAATAGCGCCAGGAGCGAATCGCGCTCCGCCAGCGCCCCGGCGACGCTGTCGGTGGCCGCACGGGCCAGCGCGAGCTCGGAGGCGGCGCCCTGCCACTTGAGCGTCGCGGCACCGGCGATGGCGAGGGAGGCGGCGAGGCCCAGCCCGAGCCATGCCGAGGCGGTGGAGGTGCGCCGGGCCGGGAAGGGGATCACCCGTTCGCTGCCTGGCGCGTTCCCGAGGGCGAGCACCCGTTCCCGCAGCCGGGCGCTCGGGGGCACCGGCGTGGAAAGCGCGAACGCCGCCAGCGCCTCGCGCGCGTCCGCCACCTCGGCGGCGAGCGCTGGGTTGCGCGCGAGCTCCTCGGCGAAGGCACTGCGCTGCGGTTCGGGCAGCTCGCCGGTCAGCCACGGGACGACCAGCTCGGAGAAGTCGTCAGCCATGTCGACCCTCCGGGGCAAGCGGTCGCAGCATGTCGCGCAGCTTCCCGAGCGCAAGGCGCGCCCGGGTCTTCACGGTCCCGAGTGGCGTCTCGAGGCGATCGGCGATCTCACTCTGCGAGAGACCCTCGAAGTAGGCCAGCTCCAGCACCGTGCGCTGCTCGTCGGGCAACTCCTGCAGCGCGGCCCGCACCTGCACCGCCCGCTCGGCAAGTTCGGCGGCCAGGCCGGGTGAGGTGGGCGCGCGCCCCATCGCGACGGGATCGACCGATGCCTCCTGGGCCGCGGCATCGACGAGCCGCCCGCGGCTCCCGCGGGCCCGGACGAGGTCGAGTGCCCGACTGCGGGTCATCGTCACCAGCCACGCCGCGACGGAGCCGCGTGCCTGGTCGAATCGTCCCGCGTCCCGCCAGGCCTGGGCGAAGGCGTCAGCCACGACCTCCTCGGCGTCGGCCGGGTTGCCGACGATCCGCAGCGCCAGGCCGTTCAGGCCAGGCCCGAAGCGATCGAAGAGGGACGCGAGCGCGGCGGCGTCCCGCCCGGCCATCGCGCGGACGAGGCGAACCTCGGGATCCTCGGGGGACACGCTGGCCGTCATCGGCGCGACTCGGTCTGCACCCGCTGAAGGTAACGTGGCCCGGCGGCGGCCCCGGTCGGGGAGGCGGAGGACAAGGGTGGCGGTCACGCAGGCAGTACGGCGGCCACTCCCGTCCCGGATCTGGGCCGCACGTGGGCTACCACGACCAGAACCGCCCGGGACGGAACGCGGCCAGTTCGTCGGGAATCGGTTGGCCGGCGATCCCCTGGGCCACCAGCTCGCCGCTGATCCCGGCGAGGAGGATGCCGTTGCGGCCGTACCCGCTCGCGTACCAGAGCCCCGGGAGCCGGGGCTCCTGACCGATGATCGGCCGCCCATCCGGCGTCCCGGGGCGCAGGCCGGCCCAGGTCCGCAGCGGCGCGCGCGTGGTGATCGCGGGGTAGATCTCCGAGACGCGCTCCGTGATGTCGGCCAGGGCGGCGTCGGTGGTGCCGACCGTGAACCCCGCGTGCTCCATCGTGCTGCCGGCCCAGAGCTCACCGCCCCGCTGCAGCAGGTAGCAGTGGCGGCCATACACCGGCATCCCGGCGGACGGGCCATCCCAGGGGAAGGCAGCCATCTGGCCGCGCACCGGCTCGACCGAGAGTGGGCGGGGAAGGTTCGCGATCCGGCCGCTCCAGGCTCCGGCCGCGAGCACCACCTGCGCCGCAGCGTAGCTGCCCGAGACCCCCGTGGCACCCTGCAGCCGCGTGCCCTCGCGCGTGATCGAGGTGATCCGATCGTCGACGACCCGGGCACCCGCCGCGACGGCATCGGCGAGCAGCGCCCCGACGAGGGTCCGCGGATCGAGGGTGCCATCCTCCGGGGCCCAGAACGCGCCGAGTCGGGCGGTCAGCCACGGCCACTGCTCGGCCACGTCGTCCGCCTCCAGCCACTCGGCCTGCTGGGCCTGTTGCCGCTGCCAGGCGACCTTGGCCCGGAAGCGGGCCACGCTCTCCTCGTCCAGGGCGACCTGCAGGATCCCGGTGAGTCGCAAGCCGATGTCGATCCCGGTGGTCTCCCGGAGTGCCTCGGCTTCGCGACGATAGAACGCGCGCCCGGCGACCCCCAGCTTGAAGAGCGGATCCTCGGGGCCGGGCTCGATCTGGGCGGCGAGCATCCCTGCCGAGGCCTGCCAGGCCTCGCCGGCAAGGGTGCCCGGCCGGACGACCACCACCGAGGCGCCCGCGCGGGCGAGCGCGCGGGCCGTGGCGGCACCCGCGGGGCCACCCCCGACCACCAGGACATCAGCTCCGTTCGGCATACGGTTCGCTTTGAAACCTCACGTTGACTCCCCGCGTAGTCTTCTGCACGAGCGGCGCATGGGGCGTCCGCTGCGATGCGAGGGGATGCACGATGATTCGCAATGTCACGGGCTTTGCCGTGTTCGCCTTCCTGGCGATGATCGCCTTCAAGATCCTCGGGGGGATCTTCGGGGCCCTGATCGGCCTGATCCTGACCCTGCTCTGGTGGGCCCTGGTGGGCTTCGTGATCTACACGATCATCAAGATCTTCTCTCCGGGGACGGCCCAGAAGATTCGCGAGACCATCCGGGGCGAAGGCAGCCCCGCGAGCTGAGTCTCAGGCACCTCCCGCCCGGCCGGCGTCCCCTGCAGTATCGGGCGATGTCGGCCGTGGTGTGCTCCCTCCCTCGGGCGGCGGGCTCGACGAGTGCAGGTGGAGGATGCGCCACGCGCCGTCGCGCTGGCGGCCGATCATGATCGTCGCGAGTCCCTGACGCAACAGGCCGCCACCCACCGGCGGCATCCAGCGGTACTCGATCACTCCCCACACGAAGGCGCCGCTCGCGGCGATCCGCGTCGAGATCAACTGGACGCGACCGCCGGGCATCGCGCCCGCGAGGCGCGGCGCCCCGAGCCGTACGCTGCCGTCGGCGATCGTGATCGCCTCGGCCGCGAAGAGCGAGTCCGGATCCCGCCCGCGCGACTCCCCCTCCAGCAGGCGCTCGAGGAGCACGCCACCGACCGAGTCGGCGACCAGCACGTCGGTGGTGACCGCCACCGCGTTCGCCGCGGACGGGGTGCCCATCGGGACGGTCCGGCTGCACGCGGCGAGCAGGCCGGCGACGGCCACCGCGACGCACATCCTCATCCCGGCTCCGCGGTGCGCAGGGCGTCCTCGACGCCCCAGACCAGCAACGGGACGAGAAGCTCGTGATGGCCGGTGAGTCGGATGCCGATGCCATGTCCCCGGGTCGGGCGGTCCACGACGTTCACGCCGGGCCGGTAGTGCCGGATCATGTCGAGGTCGGCGGCGAGGAACCCGCGCGGTCGCCCGTCGCCGAGGTTGCGCGCCACGGTGAGCGCCTTGAGGAAGACCTCCGGCAGGGTGACGGCGCTGCCGATGTTCAGCACGGCGCCACCGGCATCGATCGTCGGCAGGGCCGCGGCGAGCCGCCGGAAGTCGCGCGCCGCGGTGGCGCCGGTCGCCGCGCCATCGAAGGACGGGTGCTGGTGGATGATGTCGGCACCGATCGCCGGATGCACGGTGATGCCGATGCCGGCATCGAGACAGGTGGCGAGGAGCGAGTGTCCTGGCGTCGATCCGGGCCAGGCCCGGACCGAGCGAGCCAGCGCCTCGCCGAGCCCGAGCTCCTCGCGCGCTCCCGACTGCACGGCCGCGTTCATCCCCTCGCCCGTCTCCGCGACCATTCCGAAGGTGCCGTCCTCGAGCCCTGTCGCGACGTCCTCGCTGGTGCCGCCGAGGCAGGCCAGCTCCCAGTCGTGGATCGCCGCGGCGCCGTTGAGGGCGACATGGGTCACGACCCCGCGGCGGATCAGGTGGATCACCAGCGGCGCGAGGCCGCACTTGATCACGTGGCCGCCGAGGAGGAGCACCACGCCGCGGCGGGTGCGGGCCGCGGCAGCGAGGTGCGCGATCAGCCGACGGAGGTCGGCGGCCGCGAGCTGGTCGGGGAGCGAGGCGAGGAGCGCCCCGACGCCCAGGTCGGCGCCGGGTGGGGTCGCGAGCGCGCCGGGATCGACCCGGTTGGCCCGCGCGGCAAAGGGGATCGTGCGGATCCGACCGGGGTCGGCCTCCGGCACCGGCATCAGCCGGCGCGCCCCGGCGTGACCGAGGTCAGGATGAGCTTCAGGTTGCCGATCAGCAGGTTCGTCTCGATCTCGACCGGGATCCGTCGGGCATCGTCGGTCAGCCAGAGCTTCGCCTTGCTCTTCTTCGAGAACATCCCGTTCTCCTCGTCCACGATCGGCCGCAGCAGCAGGGTGCGCACCTTGCTGCCGTCGGGCATCTCCTTCTCCTCGCGCTTCTCCACCTTCACGATCACCGGATTCTGCTCGGCGCGGAAGTAGTTGCTGTACTGGTAGGTCCGACCGACCTCGAGGGGCACGGTCCGGATCCAGTAGAAGAAGGCGACGTCATCGAGCGGGGACGCCGACGTCGGCTTGGTCTGCGGCGAGTTGTTCCGCCGGTAGAAGCCGGAGTCGGGGTGGATGAGGAATTCCTCATGGCGATTCCGGTCGTTCTCGGTCACGTCCTTCACGAACTTGCGCGAGACCCAATCGGGCTGCCCGGTCCATGAGGTGAACACGGAGCGATTCGAGTAGCCGAACTTCGAGACCTCGGTCTCGAACGTGAAGCGCCAGCTCGGCACGCCGCGAACCTCCTCCACACCGACCACTTCCAGCGTTGCGGTGCCGGCGGTGATGAAGAGCAGCTTCCCGCGGTACTCGAGCTTCTCGCCGACGCTGAAGGGGGGCGCGACCGTGGGGCCGGCGGCGGCCTGCATGGCGAGGAGCATCGTCGTGAAGATCATGTCACCGGTTCCTTGGCTCGCGCCGGTGGCCGGGGCTGGCGGTCCCGTGCCGGCGCGGATCGTGGGGGTGCGACCAGGCGTCCGCGTGCCTGCCACAGCGCACGGGCGAGCGGCCAGGGCTCGACCCGCGAGGGACGCTGGCGGCGGTCGGCCCGGACCGTGATCGGCACGGTCTCGACCTGGCGCGCCGCCGAGGCGGCCCAGGCCACGAGCTCGGCGTTGGCGGCCCAGCCCTCGGTGGCGAGCCAGCGCTCGCCCCGGTCACGGAACGCCTGCCGGAGCGCCACCAGCCGGAAGGCCGCCACTCCGGAGACGACATCGTGCACCCCCGGCACACGGACCCGGCGCCCGAGCAGGGTCGGGGCCCAGCGTCGAATCAGTCGCTGCCCCCGATCCGGCTCACCCTCGAGGTGTGCCTCGCCGACGATCAGGTCGGCCCCCGACTCGAACTTCTTGATGAACTCCTCCACCGAGGCCGGATCGACGGTGTAATCCGTCGGCCAGAGGATCGCGGCGTCGCGCTTGTGCCGATCGGAGCGCTCGAGGGCGGTTCGCAGCAGGCGCTCGACCGTGGCGGCGTAGCCGATCGGGGAATCGCTTCGCAGCACGGTCAGCGGCAGCGACGCCTCGTAGCCCTGGAGGACCTCGCGGGTCGCGTCGTCGGAGGCATCATCGCCGACGAGGAGCTGGTATTCGCGGGGCGTGTCCTGGAGGACCTGCCGGATCTTCCACAGGACGAGGCCGACGGTGGCGGCCTCGTTCCGGACCGGGAGGCAGAAGTAGATCATCGTGCGGGCTGGGTCATGGCAACGGAACGATATACCTCGAGGGTCCGGCTGACCAATCGGGGCAGGGCGAATCCTTCGGCGGCGACCCGGCCATCGCCCCCGAGTCGCTCCCGGCGGGCGGGGTCGTCGAGGAGGGCGGCGACCTCGCGGGCCAGGGCCGCGGGATCGTCGGCGGGGACGAGGACTCCCCCGCCCGCGGCGAGCGACTCGGGAAGGCCGCCGGCATCGGAGGCGACGACCGGCACGCCGAGGGCGAGGGCATCGAGGACCGAGGAGCCGAACCCCTCGCTGCGCGAGGGCTGCACCAGCACGGCCGCCGCCGCGATCACCGCCTCGGGATGTTCGACATGCCCGGGGAACGCGACCCGGCCACCGAGGCCGAGCTCGTCGCGACGCGCCTCGAGTTCCGCGCGCATCGGCCCCTCGCCGAGGACGATCCAGTCGAGCGATGGCCACGGGCCCGCCAGCGCGGCGGCGGCATCGAGGAGGACATCGAGTCCCTTCTCCGGCGTGAGGGCCGCGACGCAGACGATGCAGGGTCGGTCGGCGGGCTGGCGCGCGACGGCTGCGGGCCAGGGCGGTGGCGGATCGAGCAGGTCGAGGTCGACGCCCGGCGGGATGATCGTGATCCGTTCGTCGGGCACCCCGGCCGAATGCAGTCGGTCCCGGACCGCACCCGAGAGGGCGATCGCGTGCGCCACCCGCTGCCAGCGCGCCGGGTGCCGGATCGGGAAGGCGACCCGTCGGGTCACCACCACGGCGCCGCTGCGGAGGCGGCTTGCGGCATCGGCCAGGGTGTGGGCATGCTGATCATGGGCGTGGAGGATCGTGCCGGGCGTGCAGTGCCCGAGCAGGCCGGCCACGACGCGGGGGTCGAGTCCCATCGACCAGGTGACCCCGTGCACCGCCACCCCGGCGGCGCGACACCGTTCGGCCAGCGGGGTGGTGGTGCCGGTCACGACCAGCGTCTCCACCCGGGGGTGGGCGTGGAGGCCGCGGGCGAGGAGGAGCACCTGGCGCTGGCCGCCGCGCCATTCGCGCCCACTCGCGACGTGCACCACGCGCAGCGGGCTCACGCCGGGCGCACCGTCAGCCGAGAACTCAGTCAGGGGTCACGATCCTTCCGGGAGTCGATGATGATCCGAGCGAACGCCCGCAGTCGGTTGCGCGACGCTGATCTTCGCCTGGTGCTGCTGGTCCTCTCCGAGGGTCGGGCCGCCGAGCGGGCGACGCTGGAGCGACGACTCGCCGCCGAGGGGCCCGACGCGCTGCTGGACGATCCGCGACTCGCCGCGCGCCTGCTCGGCGTCCGCACCCTGCTCGCCCCCTCGCCGCCGCTCTTCGTGTACGTCCTCGTGCGTCGCCACCTGCTCGACGCCGGCCTGCTGGACATCGACCTGGCCGACTACCTCGCGGCGCTGGTCCTCGACTTCGGCCTCCGCGATCGCGCGCGCCGGACCGCCGCGGGCGACGATTGCGCCACCGACTACCTCGTCGACCTGCTCCAGATGATCGAGACGTCGACCGGCGAGGAACGGTTCCGGGCGATCGTGCACCTTGGAAACTATGCGATGTGGCTCGCCGGCATCTTTCCGGATCGGATCGCGGCGCGCCGGATCCGTCGCGGCGGTCCCGACGTCGGCTACTACGACCTGCTCGGGCGACGCGGCTACGCCGAGGCGGGCGCCTCGCCGCTCGCCGACCGGGTCGGGCTGCGACCGGTGTACGAGACGGCGGCAGAGCGGTTCCCCGCGATCCGGGCGACGCTCAATCGGTTGAGCGATCGGGTGTTCTTCCCCGAGGTGCAGACAGCCGATCGCGGCTGGCGGGAGCTGGCGCGGGGGGGATGAGCGCCACCACCACGCCCCCATCGTGCAGAGTCTCGATCCCGTCGATCGTCCAGTTTGCGTCCCGAACCAGCTCCTGCAGCAGGTCGGGGAGCATTGGCAGCGCCACCCGGAACGGTGCCCGGGAGGCCTCCAGGCGTGCCAGCAGCCGCAGCAGCGGCTCGGGTGGGGCAAGCCGCCGCAGGTCGAGGATATCGGGAGGGAGCGGCGCCTCCGGCGCGACCGGTGCAGCTGTCCGACGGGGCGGAACATCGGCGCGCCAGATCCAGGTGGACCAGTCGTCGGGTCCGAAGGCCGCGCTCCGGTGCGCGAAGCCCCGCTGCGACAGCATCTGGAAGAGAGGCACCGGCTCGAACGGGGAGCGCAGGTGCAGGGCGTGCCCGTCCGGGAGTTCCCCGACGGCGGCGAGGATGGTGGCCAGCGGCTCGATGCGGGCCGCCAGCAGCGCCCGCACGTCGAGTTCGACGACGCAGGTCGGGTCGATGTCCTGCAGGTCGGCCTCGCTCATCGAGGCACGATGACCCCTGGTGCGGCGTCGCGCCGTGACGGAAGTCTCATCGGGTGCTGCCACGTGCCCAGGCGCGCAGCCGGTCGGGTGCCGCCACGACCAGGCGCGATCCGCGCCGCTCGAGCAGCATCCCCTTGCTGCGCAGTTGCTTCAGGGCCCGCGAGACCGACTCGCGCGCGGTCCCGATCTCGGTGGCGAGTTCATCCTGCGTGCGCGACAGGACCAACTCCACTCGCTCGGTGCCCTGCGGCACACCCTCGCGCTCGGCGTAGTCGGCCAGCAGCATGGCGAGCCGCGCGGCCACATCCTTGAAGGCCACCGTCTCGATCAGCTCGACCAGCCGCCGCATCCGTCGACCGAGGGCGCGCACGACGGCGGCGGCCACCTCGGGATCGGTCCGGAAGGCGTGCTCGAACTCGGCTCGCGGCAGGAAGATGAGCCGGGACGGCGCCGTCGTCACCGCCGAGGCAGGGTAGGGGTCGCCATCGAAGAGCGGCAGCTCGGCGACCGGGCGGCCGCTGCTCTCCACGGTGAGCGTCTGTTCGCGGCCGTCTGGTGAGGTCCGGTACACCCGGACGCGCCCCTCGAGGACGAAGTACGTCCCGGCGCATGGATCGCCCCGGCGGAAGAGCGTGAAGCCGGTCCCCACGGTCCGCGGCACGCATCGCTCGGCGAGGCGTCGCACGACGGCGTCATCGAGCTCGGCGAAGATCGGGGCGGAGCGGAGCAGGGCGGGGAGGTCGTCCATGTGCCGCAATCAAGGCCCCCGTTCGGGGCGTGACAAGCGTCACGGTGTGTGATCGACGGTTGGGGCATCGTAGGGGCAACCCCGTTCCCGGAGTCGCTCAGATGCCCGATGCCAATCCCCCCGCTCCCTCCCCCACCGCCGCCGTCGACGCCTCCGAACTCCCGGGGCAGGTCGGCATCCTGACGCTCGCGCCTGGCGCGCGTCGCCCCGAGCACCAGAGCTCCCGTCCGGTGGTCCTCGAGGTGCTCTCGGGTGGCGGGCGGCTGCTCACGTCGAGCTGGGGCGAACGACTGCTCGTCACGGGTGACGAGGTCCAACTGCCGGCCGAGGAGCGCCACGCGCTGGAGGCGGGTGCCGACGGACTCGTGCTGCGCGTCCGCCGCACGACGCCTTGCTGCGAGGGATGCTGATGGAACGCTTCGTCTCGGGCTTCCTGCGCGCGGCGCTGCTCTGGCTGGTCGCAGGGACCAGCCTCGGGGCGGCGATGGCGATCCATCCCGCGTGGGTGGTGTATCGGCCGGCCCATCTGCACATGCTGCTCCTCGGCTTCGTGACCATGATGATCGCGGGCGTCGCCTACCATGTGCTCCCCCGCTTCACCGCGGTCCCCCTCCATGCCCCCCGGGTGGCAATGGTGCACCTGCTCATCGCCAACGCAGGCCTCGTTGCCCTCGTGGCGGGATTCGCAGTGCGGATTGGTTGGCCCGAGCGAGGAGCCGCCTTGCTGGCCATCGGGGGTACTGGCTCCGCGGTGGGTGCATGGCTGCTGGCGTGGAACCTCTGGCGGACCCTCGATGGGGCCGTGCCGCCACCGGGGCGCCTGCCCCGCACCAGTGGCCTTCCGCTCGCACGCTCAGCTCCTCACGGGTGAGCGATGCCGCCGATCGCGCGACGGTTCCTCTTCTCGGCCGCGGCGACGCTGGTGGCAGGCGTCGCGTTGGGGTTCTGGCTCCTCCTTCGTCGTGAGCTCCGAGGCGCGTGGCCCTCGCCGTATCTCGTCAGCGCCCATGTGCACCTGGTCATGGTCGGTACGGTGCTCCAGGTCATCTGCGGCGTCGCGCTCTGGATGTTCCCCCGGCCGCTGCGCCGTGACGCTCCCGAGCCGCCATGGGCGGCCCATGCGGCGTGGTGGCTGCTGACACCCGGCACGCTGCTGCGCGCCGCGGGCGAGGCAGCGCGAGGAGCCTGGGCAGCCTCCGGGCTCGCCGGGGTCGTGGTCACGGGGGCACTCATGCAAGCCGTCGGACTGGCGCTCGTCCTGGTGGCGCTGCGCCATCGACTGCGGCCGGCCAGGCAGGTCGGCGCGGCTCCCCTGTGACAACCGTCACGGCGCCGCCTCGGCGCGCAGATGACGTTCCATGCAGGTCCCGCTCTGGCGGGGCGGACCACCGCCGGCGCATTGGGCGCCGGCCCCGGCGAACCGGCCCCGGGTGGGCCACACCAACGAGGGAGTCATGAGGCACCCGAGCATGCGGGCAACGACCTTTGCACTGGGCGCGGCGATCGCGGTGGGGTGCGCGTCGCCCTCCCCCAAGGAGCTGGTGACCGGCGACGCCGCACAGCGCGTCTACGTCGCGCCGGGGGAGCACGACGAGTTCTACGGCTTCTTCTCCGGCGGCTTCAGCGGACAGGTCACCGTCTACGGCCTCCCCTCGGGCCGCCTGATCAAGACGATCCCTGTCTTCTCGCAGTTCCCGGAGAACGGCTGGGGGTACACCGAGGAAACCACCCCGATGCTGATGACCAGCTTCGGGATGGTGCCGTGGGATGATTCGCACCATCCCGAGCTGTCGCAGACCGACGGGGTGCCCGACGGGCGCTGGCTGTTCATCAACGGCAACAACACTCCCCGGGTGGCCCGGATCGACCTGACCCGCTTCGAGACCGAGGAGATCGTCGAGATCCCCAACTCGGGCGGTGCGCATGCCTCGCCGTTCACCACCCCGAACTCCGAGTACATCGTCGCGGGGACCCGGTTCTCGGTGCCGATCCCGCAGGCCGACATCCCGATCGCCGACTACCAGGGCCGGTTCAAGGGCACCCTCTCGTTCATCCGGGCCGATGAGCCCGGGCAGATGGACGTGGCGTTCCAGATCCTGATGCCGGGGTTCGACTATGACCTCGGTCACACCGGGAAGGGTCCCTCGGCCGACTGGTTCTTCTTCACCAGCTACAACACGGAGGAGGCGAGCACCCAGCTCGAGCTCAACGCCTCGAAGAACGACAAGGACTTCATCGCCGCGGTCAACTGGCGGCTGGCCGAGCGGTGCGTGGCCGACGGCAAGGCGGTCGCCACGCCGGTGCGGTACGCCCACAACTGGATGGATTCGACCACCCGGATGGCGCGGACCGAGATGAAGACCAGTGTCCGGGTGCTTGATCCCGCCGCCTGCCCCGGCATGGTCTACTTCCTTCCCACGCCGAAGTCGCCGCACGGGGTGGATGTCGACCCGACCGGGGAGTACATCGTCGGTGCGGGCAAGCTCGCGGCGGTGATCCCGGTCCACTCGTTCTCGAAGATGCAGCAGGCGATCGCCGACCAGGCATTCGACGGCGACCGCTACGGGATCCCGGTACTCCGCTATGACGCGGTGCTGGCCGGCGAAGTCGAGAAGCCGGGCCTGGGGCCGCTGCACACCGAGTTCGACGGGAAGGGCTATGCCTACACCTCGATGTTCATCTCGTCCGAGGTCGTGAAGTGGAAGGTGGACACCCGCGAGATCGTCGATCGCATCCCCGCGTACTACTCGATCGGGCACCTGATGATCCCGGGCGGCGACTCGCGGCAGCCCTACGGCAAGTACCTCGTCGCGCTCAACAAGATCACCAAGGACCGCTACCTCCCGACCGGTCCCGAGCTGGCCCAATCGGCCCAGCTGATCGACATCAGCGGTGACAAGATGCAGATGCTGCTCGACTTCCCGACCATGGGCGAGCCACACTACGCCCAGGCGATCCCCGCGTCGCTGATCCAGGAGCGGCAGGTCAAGTTCTACGAGCTGGCCGCCAACGGGAACCCGTGGGTCGCGCGCGCCGAGTCGGAGACGGGCATCGAGCGACGCGGCCGCGCGGTGCACGTCAAGATGATCGCGATCCGGAGCCACTTCACCCCGGACAACCTCGAGGGGATCACCGTCGGCGACTCGGTCTATTTCCACGTGACCAACGTGGAGCAGGACTGGGACATCCTCCATGGGTTTGCCGTGATGGGCATGCGCACCTCGCAGCTCATCCTGAACCCTGGCGAGACGCGGACCCTCGTCTGGGTGCCGCAGCGTGCCGGGGTGTACCCGTTCTACTGCACCGACTTCTGCAGCGCGCTGCACCAGGAGATGCAGGGTTACGTGCGGGTGAGCGAGCCGGGCGCGGGCGTCCCGCTGCGGGCCGAGGCCAGCGAGCGTTCGGCGACCGTCGTCGCGGCGGCGGACCCCTCGGCACCCCACCAGCACGGCACCGCCGGGACGGGGGGACGCTGAGATGACCCCCCGGTCGCGCCTCCTGCTCGCGCTGGCCGCGCTGGTCGGCCTGGCCGCGCTCGTCCTGCCGCTGTGGGAGGTGCGACTCGGGGCACCGCAGTACCCGGAAGGGATCGGGCTGCGGATCCATGCCCACACGGTCGCGGGACTCAAGCCCAACGACCTGCAGAACATCAACGGGCTGAATCACTACATCGGGATGAAGCCGATCTCCCCCGAGGCGATCCCGGAACTGCGCTACATGCCCTGGCTGATCGGCGCACTGGCCCTCGCAGGGGTCGCCGTCGCGCTGCGCGGTTCACGACGGGCGCTGGGGGCCTGGCTGGTGGCCTTCTCCCTCCTCGGGGCGGCGGGGCTCTACGACTTCTGGCGCTGGGAATACGACTACGGGCACAACCTCGACCTTGATCAGGCGATCATCATCGTGCCGGACATGACCTACCAACCTCCGCTGATCGGTCGGAAGCAGTTGCTCAACTTCACGGCTACCGCATGGCCCGGCACCGGGGCGATCGCCCTGGGCCTGTCGTTCGTGGTGGCCGCGGGCGTGTGGGTGGTCTCGGGCCGCCCGGGCCGGGAGGCCGCATGACCCGCCGCGAGGCCGCCGGGGTCGCGCTCGTCGCCGTGGCCGCGCTCCTCGGCTGCGGTCAGGGAACGCCGGCCATCGCCTATGACGTCGATGCCTGCGATTTCTGCCGGATGACGATCTCGGACCAGCGCTTCGGTGCCGTGGCTCGTACGGCGGGAGGCCGGCTGATGCACTTCGACTCGATCGAGTGCCTCGCCGGGTGGATCACCGCGCAGGACGACCCCCCGCGGGAGATCTGGGTCACCGATGCCGGTGCCCCCGGTGTGCTGCTCCCCATCGGCAAGGCACGCTTCCATCGCGCCACGGTCGGGCGCAGCCCGATGGGCCGCGGCTACATGGCGGTGGCGGCCACGCGGCCCGTGACCGCCCGGGACGGGGCCGAGCTCTCCTGGTCGGACGTCCTCGCCGAGGTCCGGCGGGAGGGGGTCGTGCCGACGGACACGACACTCACTGCCGGCGGCGGGGGCTGAAATGCTCGGACTGCTGCTTCTCGCACTCGCCGGCGGGCCGGGAATCGTTCGGGTCGGCAGCCCGGCCCATCCGACCCTGGCCACGGCGGTCGCGGCCGCGCGCGCGGGCGACACGGTCGTCGTCCCCGCAGGGACCTATCGCGAGCCGACCCTCATCCTCGACCGCCCCGTCACCCTGCTGGGCGAGCCGGGCGCCGTGCTCGACGGCGAGGGGCGGCGCGGGCTGCTGGTCGTGCGTGGGCCTGCGGTCACGGTTCGCGGGCTGACCTTCCGCAACACCGGGACGTCCTACCAGGAGGACCGGGCGGCCGTCCTCCTCGACGGGGCTGCGCGGTGCACCCTGGACGCCAACCGCTTCGAGCAGACCTTCTTCGCGATCTACCTCTCGCGGACCGTGGCGTGCACGGTGACGGACAACCGCATCGTCGGGACGCCCACCGCGGAGGCGGCCACCGGCAACGCGATCCACAGTTGGGGGAGTCGCGACCTCGTGGTGCGTGGCAACCGGATGTCCGGGCATCGCGACGGGCTCTACTTCGAGTTCACGACCCACGCCACCGTGGTGGACAACCTCAGCACGGGGAACCTGCGCTACGGACTGCACTTCATGTACGCCGATTCCTCGGCCTATGTCGGCAATCGGTTCCTCGCGAACGGCAGTGGGGTCGCGGTCATGTACTCGCATCACGTGACGATGCGGGGCAACCACTTCAGTCGCAACCGCGGGCCCACTGCCCATGGCCTGCTGCTGAAGGACATCACCGACGTGACCCTGGCCGGCAACACCTTCGACGGCAATTCGACCGGGGTGCTGGCCGACGGGGCCAACCGACTGGTCGCCACCGACAACAGCTTCCAGGCCAACGGCTGGGCGATCCGCCTGCTGGCGAGCAGCGCCGACAGCCGCTTCAGCGGCAATCGGTTCCGTGGCAACTCGTTCGACGTCACGGTGAACGGGCGGCAGGCCGCCGCGCGCTTCGACGGCAACTGGTGGGACGCGTACCGCGGATGGGATCTCGACCGCGACGGCACCGGTGACGTCCCGCACCACCCGGTCCGGCTCTTCGCCCTGCTGGTGGAGCGTGCCCCCGCGGCGATGCTCCTCCAGCGTTCGCTCTTCGTGCGCCTGGTGGACGCGGCCGAGCGTACCGTCCCGCTGCTCACGCCGGACGCGATCGTGGACCGACACCCGCAGATGACCGCCAGCGCGGGGCGGGCGCCATGATCGCCGCGCACGGAGTGTCCAAGCGCTTCGGGCGGCGGCAGGTGATCGACGGCCTGGAGGCCGAGGTGGCGACGGGCCGGATCACGGCGCTGGTTGGTCCGAACGGGGCGGGGAAGACCACCTTCCTCAAGGTCCTCCTCGGACTGGTCCGACCGGACGCGGGCTGCGTCGCCGTCGACGGCCACGCCCTCGACGGATCGGCCGCCTACCGAGCCGCCATCGGCTACATGCCGCAGATCGCCCGGTTCCCGGCGTACGCCTCCGGCCGTGACCTGCTCGACCTGCTGCGGGCGCTGCGCGGGGGCACCGAGGAGCCGGACCTCTCGCTGGCGGAGGCGTTCGGCCTGGGCGACGGCCTCGACCGACCCGTCGGCGTCCTCTCCGGCGGGATGCGCCAGAAGGTCAACGCGGTGCTCGCGTTCGCCTTCCAGCCCCGCCTGCTCATCCTGGACGAGCCGACCGCGGGTCTCGACCCGCTCGGCTGCCGGATCCTCAAGGATCGCGTGCTCGCCGAACGGGCCATCGGCACCACGGTGTTGATCACCTCGCACGTGCTTCCCGAACTCGAGGAGCTGGCCGACGACGTGCTCCTCCTGGGCGACGGACGCACGACCTGGTCTGGTTCGGTCCACGACCTCAAGGTGATCACCGGCGCCGTCACGCTCGAGCGCGCGGTCGCGGGACTGCTGGCGGATCGGCCGATGACTGGGGCGGGACGATGACTCCCGCGCTGCTCCCGCTCGTGCGCCCCGCGCTGCGCGAGGCGCTTCGTGGGCGCTGGCTGCTGGGCCTCATGCTCGGGTTGATGCTGGTCGGCGAGTTGTTGCTCCGCTTCGGCGGCGGCGGCCCGACCACGCTGGTTTCCATGCTCGACGTGGTGCTCATCCTCACGCCCCTGGTCGGCCTCGTCTTCGGGACGCTGCAGCTCCACCATGGCCGCGAGTTCACCGAGCTGCTGCTGGCGCAACCGGTCCGGCGCACGCGACTGTTCGCGGTGCTCTACCTCGGGGCGGCCGTGCCGCTCGCGGCCGCGCTCGCGGTCGGGGTCCTCGCCCCGTTCGCCTGGCACGGCAACCTGGGCGGGGCGGGGGCGGGCCGGGTCCTCGCGCTCGCCGGGGCGGCGGTGGTCCTCGCCCTGGTGAGCACTGCCCTCGCGTTCGTGATCGCCCTCGCCGCGGACGATCGGGTCCGCGCCCTCGGGCTCGCGCTGGCGCTCTGGCTGGTGGCCGCGGTCCTCTGGGATGGCCTCCTGCTGCTGGTCGCGATGGGGTTCGGCAACCGGCCGATCGAGGTGCCGTTGCTGGTACTGCTGGGGCTGAACCCCATCGACCTGACGCGGGTGCTCCTCCTGCTGGGGACCGACGCCGCGGCCCTGCTTGGCTACACCGGTGCCCTGGCCCAACGCGTCCTCGGCGATGCTGCGGGTCGGGCCGTGCTGGGCGTGCTGCTCACGGGCTGGCTGGTGGTGCCGCTCGTGGCGGCCCGCCGGGCATTCGTCCGGAAGGATTTCTGACATGACGAGTCGAGCGGTGCGCGCCACGCCGACGCGTTCCCCTGATCGGCGCACAATTCCGGGAGAGAGCCGTTCCATGCCCCGACTACCCGCACGCTTCCTGACCGTCGTCCTCGGCCTCGCCGCCTGCGGCGGCGACGCCGCCCCGCCCGCGGAGGAAACCGCGCCCGGTCCCGCCAGCACCCTGGCGAGCCCCGGCGTCGCCCTCACCGGTGACACCATCGTGGTGGAGATGATCACCGACGAGAAGGGCAACTATTTCCGGCCCGCGGAGATCAAGGCTCACCGCGGCGACGTGGTGCGCTTCACCCTGGGGATCGGCGTGCACAACGTGCATTTCCTGCCGGACAGCAACCCCGGGGTGCCGAACCTGCCCCCGGCGAGCGAGATGCTGCAGCTCCCCGGGCAGACCCACGACCTCCTCGTCGATCTCCCGGCGGGGCGAGCATACTACTTCCAGTGCGATCCGCACGCCCTCCTCGGAATGGTGGGCCACCTGCGGGTCGAGGACGAGGACTAGCCCGGACGTTCCGCTCTCACCCTCTCCCGAGGGCGGGGCGGCGCCCCATCGACCTTCGGGTCGGTGGGGTGCAGTTCGTTGCGTTCACTGGGCCACGAGCGGCGCGAACAGCGGACACGCCTCGGTCTCCACCGCCGCGCGGGTGACCCGGACGCCGTACAGCGGGATCGCCCCGTCGGCCACCTCGACGGTCCCGAGCACGATCGCACCCGGGATCGTCGCCCCGTCGTGAATCAGCACACCCATCGGGGCGCCCGAACGCTCGACGACCAGCACGCCGAATCCCGGAGACGCCGCCGCGGGCGGTGGCGTCGTCATGGCCGCGCGGACCAGCCCCGAATCGGTGGTCGCGAGCCGGATGGTGCCGGACGGCCCCGCCACGTAGCGACCGGGAAGCTCCAGCGGCAGGTCGGTCGGCGCCGCGGCGAGCGCATCGCCCCGGGCGAATCCCTGCAGGGCCACCAGCGGCCCGTTCATCGCCGCGAGCCCGCAGGCGACCGAGCCCCGGTCGCGCCCGTCCGCGCAGGCGGTGAGGGCGAGGAGCAGCAGGGCAGCGGGACGCACGACTGACGGCATCAGATCCTCCGGGCGCGGGACACCCTCGAATCTACGCCTGACACGTCTTGCTTGACCGATTCCCGGTCCGGGGCCTACCATTCCGCCTCCTCCCCTCACTCCCCTCCCGAGCGCCATGAGCTTCGAGGACATCAAGTCCCACCTGGATCGGCTGTTCGCCTACCGGCCTGCCGGCTCCTCGAAGGAGCAGGCGGCCGGGCTCCGCGGTGCCCTGGTCGAGATGAAGGCCGCCCTCGGCGAGCTGCGCGAGGCGCTGGCCGTCACCGAGGCGGAACTCGTCCGGGCCCGGAAGGATCTCGCCGACTCCGAGCGCCGTCGCGACCTGGCGGCCGGGATCGAGGACGCCGAGACGGTGCGCGTTGCCGAGGAACACCTCACCAGGGTCCGCGGCCGGCTCGACCTGCTCGAGCGGAAGGTCCTCGTCCAGCGCGACGAGGTGATCATGGCCGACCGGGAGTACGAACAGATGCGGGCGCAGTACCAGCGGGCCTCGCAGGGGCTGCCGCTCGATCCACCACGGGCGGTCGGCGGCGAGGACGGCACCGCGCCGGACGAGGATCCGTTCCTCGACCGGCGCATCCGCGAGGCGGCGGTCGATGCGCAGCTCGAGATGCTCAAGAAGAAACTTGGCCGGGAGTAACCCCACGTGACCGATCGCTCCGAGCGGACCTTCTTTGGCCATCCCATCGGCCTCAGCACCCTCTTCTTCACCGAGATGTGGGAGCGCTTCAGCTACTACGGGCTCCGCCCGTTGCTGGTGCTCTTCATGTCGGCCGCGCTCCTCGACGGCGGCTTCGGCTTCGAGCGCAGCGCCGCGTCGGCCATCGTCGGGATCTACGCCGGGCTGATCTACCTCGCCCCGCTGCCGGGCGGCTGGATCGCCGACCGCTGGCTCGGCCTCCAGCGGACGATCTGGTGGGGCGCCCTGCTGATCACCTTCGGGCACATGGCGATCGGCGTCAGCGGCCTCGCCGGACAGGGGACGGCCGGGAAGGTCGCCTTCTTCGCCGGCCTCGGCCTGATCGTCGTCGGCACCGGGTTGCTCAAGCCGAACATCTCGGCGATCGTCGGCGACCTCTATCCCGAGGGCGGCTCGCGGCGCGATGCCGGCTTCTCGATCTTCTACATGGGGATCAACCTCGGCTCGTTCCTCGGCCAGCTGGTCACCGGCTACCTCGGCGAGCAGGTCGGCTGGCACTGGGGCTTCGGCGCCGCGGGGGTGGGGATGTTCCTCGGCCTCGTGGTGTTCACGCTCGCCGCGCCGAAGACGCTGCGCGGGATCGGCGAGGACATCGTGCGCGACCCCGATCCGGCGGTGCAGGCGCGGCGCGAGGCGCGCGTGAAGCAGGTGGTGGCGGCGGGCGGCTTCCTGGTCCTCGCGCTCTTCGCCCTCGGGGCCAGCGGCGTGCTCACCTTCGATCCGGTCTCGCTCGGCAGCAGCATGGCGATCGTGCTGCTCGGCATCGCGGTCGTGTTCTTCGCCACGGTGCTGCTCGACCGCGGCCTCAGCGGGCAGGAACGGAAGCAGGTCGTCGTCATCCTGGTGCTCTTCCTCGCCGCCGCGGTCTTCTGGGCGGCGTTCGAGCAGGCACCGACGTCGCTGAACCTCTTCGCCCGCGACTTCACCGACCGGGCGATGGGCGGCTGGGAGATCCCCGCGACCTGGTTCCAGTCGGTGAACTCGTTCTTCATCATCGTCCTCGCCCCGGTGTTCGCCGCCCTCTGGACGATGCTCGGCAAGCGCGACCGCGACCTGTCGAGCCCGGCGAAGTTCACCTGGGGGCTGATCTTCGCCGGGCTCGGCTTCGCGCTGATGATCATCCCGGCGAACGCGATCGTCGCGAGCGGGGGGAGCCTGCTGGTGTCGCCGTGGTGGCTGGTCGGCAGCTACTTCCTGCAGACGATGGGGGAGCTGTCGCTCAGCCCGGTCGGGCTGTCCTCGATGACCAAGCTCTCGCCGCGCAAGTACGTCGGCCAGATGATGGGGATCTGGTTCCTCGCCACCTCGGTCGGCAACCTGATCGCCGGACTCGTCGGCGGCCGCGTCGATCCGGAGAACCTGCAGCAGACGCCCGAGCTGTTCACGTTCACCGCCGGCTTCCTCTTCGTGTCGGCCATCGTGCTCGCGCTGCTGATCATCCCGATCCGCCGGATGATGGGGACGAAGCACTAGCGTTCGAGAAGCGAGAAGCGAGAAGCGAGCGCGCGGCCGGCCCCTCGGTCACGCCTCTCGCTTCTCGCTTCTCGCTTCTCGTCCAAACACCCGAAACAGGTACGCCAGCGACGGCAGCAGGATCGCCGCCCCGGCGCCGAGGGCGAGGAGGAGGAGGACGAGCGTTGGCCGCGGCGCGGCGGCCGCCTCGACGGTCAGGGTGGGCGGGATGATCCAGGGCCACTGGGCCGCGCCCCACCCCGCAATGAACGCCGTCGCCTGCGTCCCCGCGGCCAGCCGTGCGACCTCGAGCCGGCGCGTGCGCAGCGCCCAGAGGGCCACGCCGGCGGCCACCGTGCCGACGACGCCAACCCCGATCGCCAGCGGACGCTCGAGTGCGCCCCGCACGATCGGCACCCGGGCCACGCCCCACACGGCGACCGCGACCGCGACGACGAAGAGCACCAGGCCGGTGACCTGGGCTCGCCGGCGGAAGTCCTCCACCAGGGCAGGATCGCTCGCGGCGAGGGCGAGGTAGATCGCCGCGAGGTAGGCGAAGAGGAGCACCGCCATGATCCCGATCGCGAGCGGCAGCGGCGCCAGCCAGGGCGAGACGAACGAGGCCGTGAACCCCTCGGGGGTCGGCAGGATCCTGCCAGCGGCGACGGCGCCTGCCGCGGTCCCGAGGCAGAGCGGGGTGAGCAGCGAGGAGATGGCGAAGATCCGGCTCCAGCGTCGCTGCACGTCGTCGCGCCCGCTGTCATAGGCCCGGAAGGTGAACGCCGAGCCGCGCAGCACGATGCCGATCAGCGCCGCCGTGAGCGGGAGATGGAGGTCGATCGAGAAGCGCGCGAACGCGGCCGGGAACGCGGTGAAGAGGATGACCACGATCAGGATCAGCCAGACGTGGTTCGCCTCCCAGATCGGGCCGATCGCCTCCGCCACCAGCCGGCGCTGCGCGTCGGCGCGCGGCCCGCGCGCGAGCAGGTCCCAGACGCCGCCGCCGAAGTCCGCGCCGCCGAAGAGGACGTAGGCCGCGAGCGAGATCCCGACGACGATCGAGATGGCGGCGACGAGGGCGTGCGTGCTCATCGTCCGTCCCGCTCGCGCGCCACGATCGGATCCTCGAGGACCTGGCGGCGCAACAGGAACACCACCATCACCGCGAGGAAGCAGTAGAGCAGGGTGAAGAGGCCGAGGGACCAGGCGATCCCGGGCATCGGCGTCACCGCGTCGCTGGTGCGCAGCACCCCCTGGATCACCCACGGCTGCCGCCCCACCTCGGTGACCACCCAGCCCGCCTCGATCGCGAGGAATCCCATCGGGCCCGCGGCGACGAGGAGCGCGAGCAGCCACGGTGCCTCGGCGGTCGCCCGACGGCGCACCGCGCGCCATGCCACCAGGAGGGCGACCAGCGCGAGGTAGCTGCCGAGCGCGACCATCACCTGGAAGGCGAGGTGGGTCACCCGGACGTCGGGCCAGTCACGGCGCGGCACCGCATCGAGACCGGTCACCCGCGCGGCCGGGTCGCCGTGGGCGAGCCACGAAAGCATCCCCGGGAGCTCGAGACCGGCGCGCACGCGGCGCGCCTCCACGTCGGGCCAGCCACCGAGGAGCAGCGGCGCGCGCTCCCGGGTGGTGAACAGCGATTCCATCGCGGCAAGCTTCACCGGCTGCAACTCGGCCACGACCTGGCCCGAGTAGTGTCCCGACAGCGGTTGGAGCAGTGCCGCCGGCACCGCGAGTTGCAGGGCGAAGCGGAGCCCGAGGCGGTGGAAGCCGGAGCCTCGCCGCCGACGCAGCAGGAAGGCGTGCACCCCGGCCGCAGCGAAGCCGGTCGCTGCGTACGCGGCGAGCGTCATGTGCAGCGCCTGGCTCAGCCCGGCGGGTGTCGCCATCGCCGCGATCGGATCGACCGCGGTGACCTCGCCGTTCACCATCGTGAAGCCGGTCGGCGCGTTCATCCAGGCATTCGCGATCACCACGAACACGCCGGAGAGCGCGCCGCTGATCGCCACGAGGACCCCGGCGCGCAGGTGGGCCCGGGGGGAGATCCGGTCCCAGCCGTAGAGGTAGATGCCGAGGAAGATCGCCTCGGTGAAGAAGGCGAAGCCCTCGAGGGAGAACGGCATCCCGATGATCGCGCCCGCGAACCCCATGAAGCCCGGCCAGAGGAGGCCAAGCTCGAACGAGAGGACGGTGCCCGAGACGGCGCCGACCGCGAAGAGGATCGCGGTCCCCTTCGCCCAGCGATGGGCCAGCTCCAGCGCCAGGCGATCGCCGGTGCGGAGCCAGTGCCGCTCGGCGAGGACCATCAGGACCGGCATCCCGATGCCGATCGCGGCGAAGATGATGTGGAAGGCGAGCGAGGTCGCCATCTGGGCACGAGCCGCGAAGAGAGTCGTCACCCCGGACCCTTGTGAAAAAGTTCACATGCCACAGGATTCTCGGGGAAGGCGGGTCGTGGCGCAAGGATTGACATATCAAGTTGAGTTGATATAATTCTGGCCATGGTCACTGCCGCCCCTCGCCGCACCCGCCGCCCCTCGGTCGATCTCGACCGGTTGACCGGCTTCGCGCGCGCGACGGCCGACCCGACCCGGGCCGCCGTCCTCGAGCTGCTCCGCTTCGGCGAGCGGTGTGTCTGTGACCTCCAGTCCGACCTCGACATCGCCCAGAGCCGGCTGTCGTTCCACCTTCGGGTTCTCCGCGAGGCGGGGTTGGTCGTCGACCGGAAGGAGGGGCGCTGGAGCTACTACGCGCTCAACCTCGCCGCCCTCGACGCGTACCGGGACCTCGTGGCCGCCCTGCGGCCTGGCACCGGCGCCCTGCCGGTCCGCTCGGAGGAGTGCTGTGGCTGAGCATGCCACCGAGTCGTGTCCCACATATCAAGAATTCTTCATGAGAGGAGATGACCAATGGACGAGGATTGCTGCATCGGCACCGTCTGCATCGATGGGTCCTGTTGCTGACGGTTGAGACGGGCGGGGCACGACCGGCGGTCGTGCTCCGCCCCGCCGTGGCCGACGATCACGAGGCGATCGCGGCGCTGTTGCGCGAGTCGGGCCTCCCGACCGTCGGCCTCGATGCCGACACGCTCAAGCTGATGGTCGCGGTCCACGATGCGCGCGTGGTGGCGAGCGCCGGGCTGGAGCGTGTCGAGGGTGCGGCACTTCTGCGCTCGGTGAGCGTGGCTGCGAGTGTTCGAGGTCAGGGTGTGGCGCAGGCGCTCGTCGAGACGCTGCTCGCGCGCGCCGACGCCACCGGGGTTGGCGAGACCTGGCTGCTCACCGAGACGGCGGCGGACTACTTCCCCCGATTCGGGTTCGTCCGGGCGCCGCGCGCGAGCGCGCCCGCCGCGCTGCAGGGGACGGTCGAGTTTGCCTCATGCTGTCCCGCGTCCGCGGTTGCCATGGTCCGTCGCCGCTAGCAGGCGGCCGGGTTCACGGCGTGGCGCCAGTCCCTCGGGTCGGGTAGGCGGCGTCGGGTGGGGCGTCGCCGCGCGGCCAGTCGTTCTCCTTCCCGGCGAAGTCCGGTCGCGGCCGTGAGGTGAGGTAGGCCGCGACGTCCACCGCGTCGGTCTCGCTCAGCGTGCCGGGTTGGTCGAACGGCATGTTGTGGCGGATGAATCCGGCCGCGGTGCGGATCCGTGCCATCCCGGCACCGATGTTGAACGAGCGTGGGCCCCACGCCGGCGGGGCGAGGTCGCTCCCGGCCCCCTCGGGCCCATGACAGCGGGCACAGCTCGCCTGCCACACCGCGGCACCGTGCGCGGTGTCGCCCGCCAGCGCCTCCACCTTCGGCACGCCCTGCCCGTCGAAGCGCGCCCCGGTCGGCTGCCCGGTCGAGAGCCACGCCATGTAGGCCACCATGTCCCGCATCCGGTCATCGTCGGCTGGCAGGGCGCGGCCATTCATCGAGCGACGCAGGCAGCCGTTGATCCGGTCCGCGAGCGTGGCGACTCGGGCTTCGCGACTGCGGTACTGCGGGAAGCGTCCGTACACCCCGATCCAGGGCATCGCGTTCGGTCGGGTGCCGTTGTCGAGGTGGCAGGAGGTGCAGCGCAGGTCGTTGCCGACATGGTCGGGGAGGGAGTCGGCGGTGGCGGTGAGGATCGCCAGCCCCCGTTGCACGCTCGCGCCGAGTGGCCCGTCCGGCATCGCCGGCGCCTGCCAGGCGGTCGTCGGGGTGGCCTCTGGCGGTGGCTGGTCGGTCGGGGCGGCGCAGCCGAGCGCGAGCAGCACGGCGGCGAGGATGGGTCGGGCGGGGTGGGTCATCGGGGCTCCCATGGCTGTCCGGAAGATGCGCACGATGCCCGTGGGGCGCGACACCCCGGTCAGGACCCGGCCTTCATCCACATCCTGGCGGCGATCAGCACGAGGAAGATCGCGAAGCCGCGCTGCAGCGTCGTCCCGTTGACGTGTTGCGCCGCGCGCGCCCCGAACCAGGCGCCGATCGCGAGGCCGGCGGCGATGATCATCGCCGCCTTGAGGTCGACGTGGCCCCGGCGCCAGTACTCCATGGCGCCGAGGAGTCCCACCGGGAGGAGGAGGGCGGCGAGCGAGGTCCCGGTCGCCTTGTGGATCGGGAAGCCGGCGACCCCGACCAGGGCGGCGACGATCACCACGCCGCCGCCGATGCCGAACAGTCCGCTGAGGACGCCGGCGCCGAGGCCGACGAGCGTGAGGATCAGGGTCAGAAGACGAACTCCATGCCGAAGCGGACCTGCCGCGGTGGCCCGAAGACGAACAGCGGCTGGTTGAAGTCGCGTGCCGCCGCAAGATACAGCGGATACAACTCCTCGCGCCCGGCGATGCGACCGTCGCCATTGAGGTCGCCGCTGGTGCGGTACCGCGGCGACTCGAACGGGATCGTCTGCGGGTTGGCCTGGTAGGCCGCCTCCGCAACCGTGGCGAGGTACTCCTCGGAGGGGTCCGGGTTGCCGGTGTCGCGTCGGACCGAGAGGATGTTGCGCCGCCCGGTCACGTTGCGGATGTCGAGGTAGAGCCCGCCCTGGAACCGGCCGATGCGCAGCGGGCGACGCAGGAGCATGTCGAGGTTCCACTGCGCGGGGAGCCGGGAGCCGTTGGGCTCGGCGGCCAGCGAGTCGCCGGTGATGTCGGTCCGGCTGTACGGCAGGCCGGTGCCGTAGCGGAAGATCGCCGAGCCGAGCAACTCGGCGAACGGGCGGATGCCGAGGATCTTCGGTCCCGCCCCGGGGTTGAGTTCGCCGTCGAGCGTCGCGATCAGCGCGAGCCGCCGGTCGAAGTCGAGCGGGAACTGCGAGCGGGCCGGCGCGGCGAGGGTGTCCCCGGTGTTGGGGTCGATCCGGATCAGCCGCTGCAGCTCGAACGCATCGGTGACCGTCGCCTCCGCCCGCTGCACCACGCCGGCGAGTCGGACGCCCCAGCCGTCGACCCGCTCGCGCTCGAAGATGAACTCGCCGCCGATCACGTTGCCGACGTCGGCGTTCACGAACCGGCTCGAGTCCGGGTTGACGCCGATCGGCGCGGTGGAGACCAGGCCGTCGAGGTTCTTGTTGTAGAAGTTGACCCGCAGGGAGGTCATCTCGCGCACGCGGATGCGTGCGGAGAGCTCGAACTGGGTGCCCTGTTCGAAACCGAGATTGGGGTTGCCCTGCCGGAACCGCCCGGTGCGGGTGGTGTCGTCGAATGCGGCGTCGACGAGGAACTGGAGGTCGGGCGGCTGCGAGAAGCGGCCGATGCTGCCGACGATCGTCGCGCCCTCGAGCACGGTCGAGACGGCGGCGCGCGGGTTGATCGTCGAGCGCCGGCCCACGGTGGCGTTGTTGAGGTCGCCCCCCGGGTCGAACCCGTCGTAGCGCACGCCCGCGGTGAAGCCGAGGTCGGCGGCGCGGGCCTGCGCCTCGACGTACGCCCCGGTGATCGTCGGCGTGAATGCCGAGGCGGTCGGCGGCGGCACCGCGCCGCCGGTCGGGAACGCCGCCTCGATCCGCTGGAAGGTCTTCACGTCCTGCGACGCGAGCATGCCGCCGAAGCTGAGGTCGGCGCTCTGGCCGAGGCCGAGGGTGAAGTCCGCCTGGCCACGGAACTCGCGGAAGCGGTTCCACGCGATCTCGCCGACCGAGGCGCCGCCGAGGAAGAAGCCGGGCACGCCCCAGGGCGAGCGATCGGTGAACGTCGGCGGGGTGAAGCCGGCGATCGGGCCGCGGGTCGAGACGGTGTCCTGCGCCTTCGCGAGGTCGGCGCCCTGGATCTCGAGGCGCTTCCCGGTGAACGCCCCGAAGGCATAGTCGGCCGCCGGCACGGCCCCGCGCGTGAACTCGCGGGTGAAGAGGCCGAGGCGGATGTCACCGAGCAGTGGCAGGCGGGCTGCATTGTCGGGCAGGAGCTGCAGGTGCGCGGAGAACAGCGAGCCATCGCTGGTCCGGCCCGGGCCCAGGGTCGGCTCGTACTTGTAGCGCTGGTCGTAGAGGAACGCCTGCTCCAGCGTGCGGAGGCCGAAGAGGCGGGTGATGAAGCGCTCCCCCATCGGGATCGTCAGCTTGCCCGCGGCCGTCCACGTCTCGCCGCTGTTGTGCGGCAGCGGGCGCGGGGTGTCGAACCGCGGGTCGCGCGGATCCGTCGCGGCGGGGGCGTTGACCGCGTCGAAGTCGATCCGGGCCGAGAGATCGATGACGCCGACCGCCGTCACGCCGCCGGCGACGGGGCCGTCGGCCGCGAGCACGAGGCGATCGAGGCCGAGGTCGTTCACGCCGGTGAGCGGGCGATCGGTCTCGTACGCGATCCGTCCGCGCCACTCGTCCCCGCCGTCGCGGGTGGTCACGTTCACCAGCCCCGACAGCGCCTGTCCGTACCGCGCGCTGAAGCCGTTGGTGACGAGTTGCGCCTCGGTGATCAGGTCGGGCGGGATCCGGAACCCGGCGCCGTTGGTCGAGGCATCGAGCTGGTTCTTCACGCCGAGGCCATCGAGCACGAACGATTGCTGCCCGACGCGCCCGCCGCGGAACGACTCGCCGACGACGCCTGCCTGGAGGGCGATCGCATCCTCCAGCGACGACACCGGCAACCGGCGGAGGTCCTCGCTGGTGATCCGCTGCGACGTCTGGGTGGCGAGCGGATCGAGCACCGGGTCCTGCACGCCGACCGCCTCGAGCGCCGCGAGTTCCACGGCGACCGGGGCGAGCCGGATGTCCGCCCGCACGATCTCGTCCGAGCGGATCAGGATCGAGTCGCGGCGCGCGGGCCGGTAGCCGGGCCAGGTGACCTCGACGACATGCTGTCCCGCCGAGACGCCGCGGAACCGGTACTCGCCGCGCGGATCGGTGCGCGCACTCAGGCGGCCGCCATCGAGGCGCACCGTCACGCCGACGAGCGGCGCGTCGGTGGAGGCGTCGCTGACCCGCCCGACGAGGCCGCCGGTGGCCTGGGCCGCGAGGGGCGCGAGCGGCGAACAGAGCAGCAGGATGAGGCGCCAGCGCGTCATTCCGACCATCCGGGTATGAGGGAAAGGATTCACGGGCCCAGCTCGATGCGGTACAGGTCAGTCTGGGTGCGGCGGGGCGCGCCGGGGGGCGATGTGACGATGATCGCCTCTGCGATCAGGGCACGGCCATCGGGAGTGATCCGCAACCGGCCCCAGCGGCGTCCCATCCGGTCGGCGATCGTGCGCAGCGATCCGTCCGCGAGCACCTCGCTGATGTCGCTGAAGAGCGGGTCGCCAGCGGTGATGACCGAGCCGACATTCGGCCCGCGCCAGCTGCGGCTGATGAAGACGCGACCGTGGCCGCTCGCGACGCCGTGCATTCGCTCCAGCGGCCCGGCGTCGCCGCCGGCCGTCCCGTAGCGCAACACCGGTGCGCCGCCGCCCACGGGCATCATGTAGAGGGTGTCGGCGAGCGATTCGTGGAAGATGTCGGCCAGGTCCGGCCGCGGCCGCTGGACGATGTAGTGGACCTGCTGCGTGGTGGCGTCGAGCGACCAGGCGATGGCGTCGGGCGCCGGGATGGTGGCGATCACATTCGCCCCGCTCGGTCCGACTCGCAATCGCGCAAACTCGATCCCGATGCCGAGCGTGTCGCGGAGCGAGGTGCGGTCGCAATCGCGCGCAGTCGGATCGGGCGGCTCGCCGCAGCCGTTGGTGTTGACGAGCATCCGCCGTGCGCCGAGGACCATCAGGTCGCCATTCGCCAGCCAGGTCGGGTCGACCAGCTCGCTCCAGCTCGAAGACGCCCCCGCCGGTTGCGCGCCGAGTGTCATGACTCGAGTGGCCGGCTGGCCATCATCGACCTGATCCAGGTAGAGGCCCATCGAAGAGCTCGTCAGGTTGCCGATCCGGCCCGAATGCACCGTGAAGGCGAGCATCCCGTCGCCGCGCAGGGCCGGGGCGCCGAGGCCGTCGGCGCTGTCGGACTCGCCGAGTGACCACGCGCACTGCTCGACCCGCCGCGTGCCCCCGCCGCTGGGGATGATGCCCAGGCAGCGATCGCCGTCCGCCGTCGGGCGCTCGTAGCTGTACACCAGCAGGGTGCCGTCCGGACTCAGCGACGCCATCTCGTCGGAGAGCTCGCTGTACGTCAGCCGCACCGGGACAGCGGCGGCGAAGGGACCGGTGCCGAGCTGCAGCTCGCTGCCCGAGGGTGCGGAGTGGCCGCACGCCGTCGTGGCGAGGAGCGTGAGCGCGACCGGCCCCGTCATCCTCACGGATCGACCTCGAAGCGCACGAGGTCGCGCGCGTTGCCGAGGATCGATTCGGCGATGAGGCCGCTGCCATCCGCGGTGATCGCCAGCCGCTCCCATCGATCGCCATTGGGCCCGAGCCGCGAGCCGAACGGGAGCCGGTCGACGCCATCGACCACCTCGGCCACCTGCGAGGCGGTCTGCAGGATGCGCGGGCCGACGGTCGGGAACTCGAACCACCGACGCGCGACGAAGAGTCGCCCGCCGTGGATCGCGAAGCCGTCGAGCCGCCCGCCGATCGTGTTCGGCACCGTCGGGCGGCCGTAGATCGGGACGGTGGTCGTTCCGCTCGCGAGGAAGATCGTGTCCGCGACCGGCTTGAAGAGCGAGTCGGCGGGCGGCGCGTAGGTCGGTCGGAGGAAATAGTACGCCCCATCCACCGGGTCGAGCGCCCAGGCGACGGCCCCCGGAGCCGGCGCGATCACCGTGATCGAGGCCGGGGTGGTGGCGAGGTTGATCTGGGCGATCTCGACGCCGACGAGCACGGTGTCGGGCGGTCCGAACGCCACCGTCGGTCCGATCACCCACTGCGAAGCGAGCGCCGTGATCTCGTCGGGACCGGTCTGTCGCGGATCGACGAGGAGGTCCCACCGCGCGCTCGCGCCCGTCGGTCGATCGAGCAGGGTGAGCACCCGCGTGGCGGTGCGGGGGAACCGCGCGGAGCCGACGTACAGCCCCCCGTCGCTCGGCGCCGGGCTGCCCAGCCCGCCCTCGTGCCGGGTAAAGGCGAGGCGGTCCTCGCCCAGGAGGACCGCCGCGCCGAAGAGATCGGAGCGCGACAGGTCGTCGAGCTCCCACGCGCACACCTCGGCGACCCGCTGCCCACCCCGGTCGGGAAGGATCCCGGCACAGAGGTCGCGATCGGGGGTGCCACGCCGGAACTGGTAGCTGATGTACCCGGCGCCACTGGTCGCGGGATGGATGTCGTCGAAGCTGCTCAGGGTGAGGGGGGTCGGCTGGGCCGGGGAGAACGGGCCTCCGGGTTCCCCCGGCCCGGTGGGCACGGGAGCGCTGTGGCTGCAGGCCATGAGCAGCAGGAGGACCGGGATCGGTCCGGGCGTGCGGTGTGGCACGGACACCCTCACGATGGAGGTTGGGCCGGCGGTGGGGCGGATGGGGATGTACCCCGGGACCCCCACGGCGGGCGCGTGGTCACATTCAGGGATGTCAGGCGTCACGCCCGTGCGCCGGCAGCGTGGCCTCCCGACTCGGCGACATGCCGCGGACTCATGACCCGACCTCGTAGCGGTCGAGGTCCCTGGCGTTGCCAAGCACCGACTCCGCGATCAGGCCGGTGCCATCCGCCGTGATGGCGAGGCGTCCCCACCGATCGCCATTTGGACCGAGACGCGAGCCGAGCGGGATCTGATCGACCCCGTCAATCACCTCGGCGAGCCGCGCCGCAGTCTGGGCCGGCTCGAACCAGCGGCGCGCCACGAAGAGCCGCCCGCCGTGGATCGCGAAGCCGTCGAGCTGACCGCCGGTCGTGTTCGGCACGGTCGGCCGTCCGTAGATCGGGACGGTCCCGGTCGCGCTGACGCGAAGGATCGTGTCGGCGATGATGCGGAAGAGGGGGGCCGCCGGCGGCGCGTAGGTCGGCTGGTGGACGTAGTAGGCGCCATCCACCGGGTCGAGCGCCCACGCGATGGCTCCCGGTGCCGGGGCGATCACCGTGATCGAGGCGGGATTCGTGGCGACGTTGATCCGGGCAATCTCGACCCCGACGAGGACGGTGTCGGGCGGCCCGAACGGCACCGTCGGCCCGATCACCCATTGCGAGGCGAGGGCGGTGATCTCGTCGGGACCGGTCTGGCGTGGATCGACGAGCAGGTCCCATCGCGCGCTCGCGCCTGCCGGTCGGTCAAGCAGCGAGAGGACCCGCGTGGCGGTGCGCGGATACCGCGCCGAGCCGACGTAGAGCCCGCCGTCACTCGGCGCCGGGCTGCCCAGCCCGCCCTGGTGCCGGGTGAAGGCGAGGCGATCCTCGCCGAGGAGGACCGCGGCGCCGAAGAGGTCGGAACGCGAGAGGTCGTCGAGCTCCCACGCGCACACTTCGGCGACCCGCTGGCCGCCGCGGTCGGGAAGGACCCCGGCACAGAGGTCACGATCGGGGGTGCCACGACGGAACTGATAGCTGATGTAGCCGGCGCCACTGGTCGCGGGGCGAATGTCGTCGAAGCTGCTGAGGGTCAGCCGGGTCGGCTGGGCCGGGAAGAACGGCCCCCCGGGTTCGCCCGGGCCGGTCGGCACCGGCGAGGAGTGGCTGCACGCCGCGAGCAGGAGCAGGACGGCAAGGCGGTGTCGCACGAGCACCCTCACGAGGACGGTTGGGTCGGCGGTGGGGCGGATGGCGGGGCACCCGGGGACCCCAGCAACGGACGGGACGTCACATGCCGCGACTGCTGGGCCCGGGGGGATGGCTCACCGGGTGAACCCCGGAAACCGGACCACCGATTCGCTGCCGTCGACCCCGACCGAGGAGACGCCAAAGAGATAGTCGTCGATGATGATTCCCGCGAGCGTCGCGCGATCGCTGCCGGCCGGGACGAACCGCGACCAGGTCCACTGGGGGGCCGTCGTGTCCCGCCAGTGGATGCGATACCCGGCGAGACCGGGGTCGGCGACGGCGGTCCAGCTCACGCGCGTGTCGGCGGAGACCGCACCGGCGAGTCGCACCGTCTCGGGCGGCGGCGGGGCCGCGGCGATGCCGGCGAGGGCGAGGACGTTCACCGCCGTGAGACGGGCGGCGTACGCGAAGTCGACATGCGCGAGCACGTCGCCGTACTCGCGGCCGTCCTCGGTGCGCAGGTCCTGATGCTGGCGATCGTAGTGCTCGTGCGCCTCCATGATCCGGACGCCGGGCATCCCCGCATCATTGAACGGCCGGTGATGTCCGCCGCGGCCGAACCGGTCGAGGCGGTAGATCAGCTTCGGCTCGAGCTCCGGCAGGTAGCGCTGGGTCAGCATCGCGACGTAGCGGGCGAGTTGTCGCGACGGGCCATCGACCTCGCCGCCGTAGATGCGCTGCGCCCGCAGGGCGGCCGCATCGAGGCCGACCGCGGTCGCCTCGCTGAAGATCCGGAATTCGCGGCTGTCGACGACCCCGTTGATGCCGGCGATGTTGCCGATCATGTCGTTGTTGAGGACGCCGCGCACCGTCCACCCGCTGTCGACGATCTGGGCCGCGAGGGCCTCGCCCCCGTACAGCCCCTGTTCCTCGCCGGCGAGGCCGGCGTACACGATCGTGCCCGGGAATCGCCGCTGGCTGAGCACCCGTGCCGCCTCGAGGGTCCCCGCCATCCCGCTGGCATTGTCGTTGGCGCCGGGCGAGTCCTCGACCGCGTTGCGCACGTCGCTGACCCGCGAGTCGATGTCGCCGGACATGATCACCCACTCCCGCGGGCGCATCGTGCCCCACTGGATCGCGATCACGCTGACGATCTCGGTGTCCTCGCGCAGCCGCCCGTTCGGGGTGCCACGCACGAGGCTCCGGACGTAGCGGACCTCCAGGCAGCCGCCACACGCCGAGCTGATCCGCTCGAATTCGGCGTGGATCCAGCGCCGCGCGGCACCGATGCCTCGGGTCGTCGAGACGGTGTCGCTGGCCGTGTGCCGGGTCCCGAAGCCGACGAGGGTCCGGACATCCTGTTCGATCCGCTCCGCCCGCGGCGCATGCGCCAGGCTGTCGAGCCACGGCTGCCACTCGGCGGGCGGCGCCTGGCCCCGCGCGACGGTCGGGATCAGGAGGGTGGCGAGCAGGACGGTGCGAGGCAGGCGGCAGGACGGCACGTCGGCGGCTCCGGAAGGGGTGCGCCCAACGATAATCCCGGGGCCCGGAGAACCGGAGCGAACGTGACCCGGGGCAACCAGCGGGGGTCTGGGAGCGTACCCTTCTCAACCCGCGCGTCTATCTTCGCGTACTGGTCTGGTTCCCCTGCCAGCGTGCCTCAGGCTTCCTTCGTCCACCGCCGGGACCCCGACTTTGCGCCTTCGCCCCTTCGCGCCCCTCGGCGCCCTGCTCCTGATTGCCGGCTGTTCCGCCGTGGGGTGGGAGTTGCAGAACTACGCCTTCTACGGCGAGGTCCCCCACGCCGATGGGCGCCGCGTCCGGCCCATCAACGTCGTCGAGCGGGTCGAACGGATCAACGGACTCGACACGACCCTGGTCCACGAAGGCGAGTTCCAGGTCGACACGATGCGTCTCAAGGGGGAACGCCTCTGGGTCGTGACCCGGCGCAGCACCGACTCTCTCGGCCGTCCCGTCCTCGACTCCGCCTGGCTCGATCGCTACGACCTGCGGACCATCCGGTCCTGGACGATGGACGCCTCGGGGCGGGAGATGCGACTCTCCTTCGACCGGCGCGTGGTGAAGGCCGAGATCACCGACTCCACCGGGCGGGTTCGCCGTCACTCGCTGATGCACCCCGCCGCACCGTATGGTCGGGTGGGTATCGAGTTGGTCCTCGGGACCCTCCGCTGGCAGCGCGAGGCGAAGGGGGCGCTCCCGGTGGTCTCGGCCGACGGGCGGACGATGTCGTGGCTGGAGTACGAGGTGGTGGACCAGGCCAGCGAGCCCCGCGCGGTGGCTGGCGGGATGGTCTTCTCGACCGTCTGGGTCGTGAAGGTCCAACTCGATGGCGTCGAGACGCGCTACTGGGTCGATGACGTCGAGCATGCCGTGGTGCGGCGGGCGTTGCCGAGCCCGGATGGCAGTCGACTGGTCTTCGCCCGCGGCCGCCCGGTCCCAAAACTGGCGCTGTTTGACGTCGAGCCGCTTCCCGGTGCCGCCGCCCCCTCGCGGGATTCTCGCGCGTCCGCCGAGGGCCGGCTGATCCGACCGGTACGGCCGCGGACCGATCCTCCCCCGGCCGGCGAGCGCGGCGGCCCGTAGCCGCGCTCGTCGAGGTCAGGCGACAACCTGTCCCACGACCGTGGTGACGGCCGTCCCGGCCAGCCGAACCCGCGCGCCGACCACTTCGCAGGCCACCACACCCCCGCGGGGCGACAGCTGCCGTCCGATCAGGGCCGACCGCCCCAATCGTGCGGCCCACCACGGGGCGAGGGCGCAGTGCGCGCTCCCCGTGACCGGATCTTCCGGCACGCCGAGTGCCGGGAAGAAGCAGCGCGAGACGAAGTCCACGTCGGTGGCCGTCGCCGGCGCCGTGACGAGGACCCCCCGCGCGTCCCACGCCGCGAGCCGTCGCAGGTCCGGCCGGAGGTCGCGCACGACCGCCTCGCTCTCGACCTCGCAGAGCAGGTCGAAGTCGCCGCGATAGACGCCGGCCACCGGCACCCCGAGCGCATCGTGGAGGTCTGCCGGCTCCGCCACGCGCGGCGAGGCAATCGCCGGAAAGTCCAGCACGATCCGCCCCTCCGCATCGCGGCTCGCGGAGAGGATCCCGCTCCGCGTCTCGAACTCGAGCATGGCGTCGCGCACGCCGACGTGCTGCCAGAGCACGTGGGCCGCCGCGAGCGTCGCGTGCCCGCAGAGATCGACCTCGGCCACCGGCGTGAACCACCTTAGCCCCCACCGCGCGCCGATCCGTGACAGGAACGCCGTCTCGGCCTGGTTCATCTCGAGCGCGACCTGCTGCATCCAGGCGTCGGGGACGGCGTGGTCGAGCGTGACGACGCCGGCCGGGTTGCCCGCGAAGGGGGCCGCCGCGAATGCGTCGACGAGGTGAAGGGCGGCGTGGTTCAGGTGGCGTGATGGCATGCGACCTCTCGACCGCCGACGTCGCGCAACATCGGCCGTTCGGCCGTGCAGCGCGCGTCGCGGTCCGGATGGAAGCACCGCGCCGCGAACGGACAACCCGTGTGCCGGGTGGTCGGCGATGGCGGCTCGCCGGTCAGGACGATCCGTTCCGGTTGGCGGGTGGGGTCAGGGTGCGGGACCGCCGAGACCAGGGCCCGGGTGTAGGGATGGCGAGGGTCGCCGATGACCCGGCGCGTCGGGCCGATCTCGACGATGGTGCCGAGGTACATGACGGCCACGCGATCGGCGAGGGCGTGGACCACCGCGAGATCGTGGGCGATGAACAGGATGGCGAGGGCGTGTCGTTCGCGCAGGGTGCGGAGCAGGCCCAGCACCTGGGCCCGGGTCGAGACGTCGAGGGCGGAGACCGGTTCATCGCAGACGAGAAGTGTCGGCTCGACGGCGAGCGCGCGGGCGATGCCGATGCGCTGGCGTTGCCCGCCCGAGAGCTCATGAGGCAGCCGCCGGGCCAGGTCCGGATCGAGGCCGACTTCGGCGAGGAGTTCGGCCACGCGCGCCGGGTGCTCGGCCGGGGTGCCCAGCCCGTGAATCACGAGCCCTTCCGCGATCGACCACCCGACGGTGTATCGCGGGTTGAGTGCGCCGAGGGGATCCTGGAAGACGAGTTGCATCCGGCGTCGCGCCCGGCGCAACGGCTCCGCATCGAGCGCGCCGAGGTCGGTGCCCTCGAAGCGGACCGTGCCGGCCGTTGGTTCCTCGAGCCGCACGATGAGGCGACCGAGCGTCGACTTGCCGCTCCCCGATTCCCCGACGAGACCGAGCGTCTCGCCGGCCTCGATGGTGCAGCTGACGCCGTCGACGGCCCGGAGCGTCGTGGCCGGCTGGAGCAGTCCCCCGCCGACGACGTACTCCTTGACGAGCCCGTCGACCTGCACGATCGGGCTCATGCGCCCGCCTCGTCGCTGGCGACCCAGCAGGCGACGTGATGGTGAGCCGTGATCGGGTCGAGTGGCGGGATCGCCTCGTGGCACGCTGCGCGCGCCCGCGTGCACCGCGGGTGGAATCGGCATCCGGTCGGCCAGCGCCCCGGCGACGGCACCGCGCCGGGAATCGGGTCCGGCAGCAGGGCGTCCCGGTCGAGCCGGGGCAGCGTGGCGAGGAGTGCGCGGGTGTAGGGATGGGCCGGCGTCGTGAAGAGCGCGGTCGTGGCGGCCGCCTCCACGATGCGCCCGGCGTACATGACGAGGACCCGATCGGCGCGCCCGGCGACGATCGCGAGGTCGTGGGTGATGAGGACCATCGCCATGCCCCGCGCCCGGCGCACGGTGTCGAGCAACTCGAGGATCTGCGCCTGCACGGTGGCGTCGAGCGCCGTGGTCGGCTCATCCGCCACCAGCAGGTCCGGCTCCCCCGCCAGCGCGATCGCGATCATCACCCGCTGCCGCATCCCGCCGCTCAGCTGGTGCGGCCACGCCGCCGCGCATCGCGACGGGTCGGCGATCCCCACCTCGCTGAGCAGCTCGATCGCCCTCGCCTCGGCACGGGCACCGCCACTCGTCCCGTGGGCGCGAATCGCCTCGACGATCTGGTCGGCCACGCGCATGACGGGGTTGAGGGAGGCGAGGGGATCCTGGAAGATCATCGCGATCCGGGCGCCGCGCAGCGGACGCATCGCCGATTCGGGGTGCGGCGTCAGCTCCACCCCATCGAAGCGGATGGAGGTGTCGGGCCCGAGTCGTGCGCCGCTCGGCAGCAGGCGGGGGATGGCGAGCGCGGTCAACGACTTGCCGCACCCGGATTCGCCCACCAGCGCAACGAACTCGCCCCGCGCCACCGCGAACGACACGCCGTCGACCGCGACCATGTCGGGGTCGCCCGGGGTCGGAACGGTGACCTGAAGTCGCTCCACCTCCAACAGCGGCGTCATCGACGGTGGGGGGAGAGGCGCGCCCGGAGGGCGTCACCGAGGAGGGTGGCCGCGGCGGTCGCCGTCACCAGCGCCAGCGCCGGGATCAGCAGGAGCCGCGGGGCAGTGGCGAGGTGACCCTGGGCCTCGAGGATCATGTTTCCCCATGTCGGCGTCGGCGGTTGCACGCCGATCCCGAGGTACGAGAGCCCGGCCTCGAGGAGGAGGACGTCTGCGACGCCGAGCGTCGCGGCGATCAGCGCGGCTGGCAGGGTGCCGGGCAACACGTGCGCGAGCAGTTGGCGGCGCGGGGACGCGCCGAGCGTGCGCGCTGCGAGCACGTACGGGGCGTGGCGGAGCCGCTCTGCCTCGCCGCGCGTGAGGCGGGCGATGGCCGGCCAGCCGGTCAGCCCGAGGACGGCGGCGAGCGCGAGCGGCCCGAGGGTCCCCGTGGCGGCGACCAGGACCAGCAGCACGACCACGCGCGGCAGGCTGAGGGCGAGGTCGATCGCGCGCGAGCAGAGCCGCGCGCCGAGGCCATCGCGACCGCCGGCGAGGAGGCCGAGGAACGAGCCGATGACGAGGGCGATCCCGATCGCAAGCCCCGCGATGCCGAGCGAGAGGCGAGCTCCATGCGCCAGGCGGGCCAGCACGTCGCGACCGAACTGGTCGGTGCCGAGCCAGTGACGTGCCGTGGGCCCCTGCAGCACGAGGCCGTCGACGGTTGCCGTGAGCGGATCGGCGGTGAGCAGCGGACCGAGGACGGCAAGCATCACGACCACGAGGGCCAGGGCGATACCGAGCGGGCGTGCGCGCGTCATGCGGTGCGCTGGACCGGATCGAGGAGCCGCTGCAGGATGTCGGCGAGCAGCGAACCGACCTGCACGAGGAGGATCACCACGACGCCCGTGCCGATCACGAGCGGGATGTCGCGCTGGGCGGTCGCGGTCGCGAGCAACGAGCCGATCCCCGGCCACGCGAACACGGCCTCGACGAAGACCGCGCCCGAGACGAGCATCGGCAACCAGAGCCCGAGGAGGGTGATCACCGGCGAGAGGGCAGGGCGCCAGACGTGCTGCCACGCCACCCGCCGCGGCGCGACGCCGCGGGCCCGGGCGGCCACGACCCAGGCCGCGTGCGCGGTCTCGAGGGCGGCGCTGCGCTGCTGGCGGATCGGCACGGCGATGGTGGCGAGCACCATGGTGAGCAGCGGCAGGGCGAGGTGGTGCGCGCGATCGAGCAGGACCGCCACGAGCCCGGCCTCGGGGTCGAGCAGCGGATCGCTCGCCCCGCCGGCCGGGAACCAGGGCAGCGCGATCGCCCCGAGCCAGACCAGGCCCAGGCCGATCACGAATGCCGGGATGGTGTAGGTGGCGAGCGAGATCGCACCGATCGCACGCGCCCGCCGGCTCTCGGGGTGCAGCGCGCTCCAGGTTCCGAGGAACAGCCCGACGGTGAAGTTGACGAGCAGCGTCGTCCCGCCGAGCAGGATGGTCGGGCCGAGGCGCTCGCGGAGGATCGTGGCCACCGGGCGCTGCTCGGCGAGCGAGGTCCCGAGGTCGCCGTGCAGCGCGTTGCGCAGGAAGTCGGCGACGACGGTCGGGAGGGGGCGTCCGATCCCCCACCGCGCGGCGAGGGCGTCGCGCGCGGCCGGATCGATCGCCCGATCGCCGATGATGGCGGTGAGCGGGTCGCCGGGGAGCAGGTGCACGAGGACGACGAGGACGATCGTGCCCAGCACGACCAGCGCGACCGCCGCGGCCGTGCGCCGCAGGACCCAGCCGATCATCTCACCGATCGCGCGGGAGCATGGCGCTGGGGCGGACCCGCCACTGCCAGAGCGCGGTCCACGGCTTGCTCGGTCGCAGGACCACGTTTTCGTAGCGGGTGTGCACCGCCACGCGACCCGGCGGGGCACCGGCCACGACGGCGGGCTGCCAGTTGGCCATCCGTGCGAACATCGCGCGGAACCCGGCGACCGGATCGGGGCCCGTCGTCGCCGTCGTGCGCAGCCGGTCGAATTCCGGATCGCACCAGTGGCCGACGTTGCTCGATCCCGGTTGCGCGGCCGACGTGCACGACCAGCTCTGGGCCAGGGACGAGGGGGAGGGATCCTGGTACGCCCCGGCGATGTCCACGTCGAACTGTCCCACCCGGCGCCGCTGGATCCAGACCGCCCCGTCGATCGCCTCGAGCCGGGCTCGCACGCCGACGCGACGCCATGCCTGCTCGAGCTGCACGGCGATCCCGGCGAACACGCTCGACTGCACCGGATAGATGATGCCGAGCTCGAGCGGGGTGCCGTCGCGATCGCGGATGCCATCGCCATCGCGATCGACCCAGCCGGCCTCGGCGAGGAGTCGGCGCGCGGCGGCGGTATCGGCCGCCCCCGAGGCCTGCCCGCCGCCGACCCAGTACCACGCCTGCGACCGCACCGCCGTGGGCGTCTGGGTTCCGGGCCCGAACGCGCGCTCCGCGATCGCGCTGCGGTCGAGCGCGAGCGCGAGCGCGCGACGCACGCGCTGCTCCGCGAGGATCGGGTGCTCGGTGTCCGGGTTGCCGGGTGCCTTCGCGTTGAAGAGCACGTAGGTGATGAAGCTGCCGGGGGTGAGGACCATGCGCAGGTCGCGACGCGCGGCGACGCGGTCGAGCGCGGTGACCGGCACCTCGGCCATCACGTCGGTCTCCCCGGCCAGCAGGGCGTTGACTTGGGCATCCGTCGAGCCGATCAGGCGGAAGACCAGTCGTCGCAGCCCCGGGGTGCCGAGGAAGAAGTCGGGCACGGCGCGCAGCTCGACCGAGCTGCCGGGGACACGGCGCACGAAGCGGAACGGTCCGTTGCCGACCGGGCCACGCGCGAACGCTGAGCTGCCGAGCGAATCCGCGGGCAGTGTCCCGATGAGGTGGCGCGGCAGTGGCTGCAGCAGGAAGCCGGCGGTGTACACCTGCTCGGCCGACGGCCGTCGAAATCGGACGCGGACCGTGCGCGCGTCGAGGGCGAGCACGCTGTCGATCAGCTCGTACGGCGCCTGGTCCACGCCGAGCACCGGCGTGCGGATGAGGTCCCACGCGAAGGTGACGTCGGCCGCGGAGACGGGCACGCCGTCGTGCCAGCGGGCGCGAGGATCGAGGAGGAAGTCGACCGTGCGCGCATCGCGCCGGATCCAGCGCTGCGCGAGCTCGGGGACCAGCGCATCGTCCCCCGTGGTTCGCGCGCCACTGCCGAGGGTGGCGAGGCGGAGGAAGAGCTGGTCCGCGACGTCGGCATTCCCGGCCGTGCTGGGGCCGATGTAGGGCACCGGGGCCACCGGTTCCTGCCGGACCGCCATGACCAGCGTCCCGCGCGGGGTCTGGGCCACCAGGGACCCGGTCAACAGGAGGAGGGCGGGGAGGATCGGTCGGCGGATCACGAGGAGCTCCGGGGCGAGGGGACCGTCAGCGGCGCCAGGTCCAGGCGGGGTCGCGATAGCGCTCGGCGTCCTGCACGCTCGCCGCACGCAGCGCCCGGGTCAACTCCGGCGGGGCGAATCGTCCCCCGGCGCTCGCCCAGTCGGCGGCGATCCGCCTGGCGATCTCGGGTGCCTCGGGCCAGGGCGCCTCGTCGTGTCGGGGGGTGGGCCCGGGCGGCTCGAGCCGGTAGTTCGCACTGCGCTCGGCGTGGTCGGCGCGGGCAATCGCGCCGTGCTGCAGGCCCGCGGATCCGGCGATGCGCTGGGCCGAACCGATCACCTTGCGCGCGCCGACCAGCACCTCGCCGCCGATCGCGAGCTCGAAACAGGCCCCGGGTGCGAGATCGGCCGCGCGGCCGTGGTCCTCGGCGACGACGGCCGGCAGCCCGAGCGCCCGCAGGGACCCGGCGAGCCGCGCGTGGATCTCGCGGTAGGTCTGTCGCGCCGTCGCCGACGAGAGTGGGCCGGCCCAGGCGTAGGTCAGGTCGGTGGCGGCGTGCCAGACCCCGCGCCCCCCGGTCGGTCGGCGGACCACCGCCACGCCGTCCTCCGCCAGTCGGGTGCGGTCCCAGGTCCGGCATGCCGCCTCATGGGCGCCGAGGGAGAGGGTGTCCTCGCGCCACGCGTAGAGGCGAAGGATGGTCTCGTCGCGCGCGCCGACCCACGCGAGGAGCGCGGCGTCGAGCGCCATCTGCTCGGCCGCCTCGCGCGGGGCGTCATCGACCCAGAGCCAGGTGGTCACGCGCCGAGCGTGGCGAGGGCGCGGTCGGTCCGTTCGGCGAGCGCGTCGAGATCGCCGTCGTTCTCGATGATGGCGTCGGCGCGCTCGCGCTTCAGCTCGGCGGGCAGTTGCAGCGCGATCAGGCGATCGGCCTCGACGGGATCGAGACCGCGGAGCTCGATCAGCCGCCGCCGGCGTTCCGCGACCGGCGCATCGACCAGCAGCACGGCATCGTAGTGCCGCGGGTCGTCGACCTCGAACAGCAGCGGGATGTCGACGACGACGAGCGGGGTCGCCGCCGCCGCGGCCGCCGCGAGCAGCGCGGCGCGCCGGTCGAAGACGGCCGGGTGGACGATCGCCTCGAGGTCGCGTCGGGCGACGGGGTCCTCGAGGACGCGCCGGCGCAACACCGCCCGGTCGAGGGTCCCGTCGGTCGCGACGACCTCATCGCCGAAGCGCGCGTGGATCGCCCGGAAGACGGCCGTGCCCGGGCGCTGCAGCTCGTGGACGATCGCGTCGGCGTCGATGACCGGGATCCCGCGTGCCCGCAGCACGGCGGTGACCGCGGACTTCCCCGCGGCGATGTTCCCGGTGAGGGCGACGATGCGCGTCACAGCAGCTTCACCTGGTCCTCGTCCCGGCGCGGCATCACGAAGCAGCGGCGGCAGCGCGCCTCGTAGCTCTCGGTGCCGCCCACCATCACCACCGGCATGTCCCAGGCCGCGGGGTGCCCGTCCACGAGGCGCTGGTTCCGGCACGCCAGGTCGCCGCACACGACGCAGATCGCCTGCAGCTTGGTGACGTCCTCCGCGATCGCCATCAGGTGGCCCATCATGCCGAACGGCTCGCCGCGGAAGTCGGTGTCGGTGCCGGCACAGATCACCCGGATGCCCGATTCGGCGAGGTGCGTGGCGACCTCGACGATGCCGGCATCGAGGAACTGCACCTCGTCCACCGCGACGACATCCACGCGCTGGAGATCCTCGAGGCGACGGAGAATCTCGTCCGACCGGTCGATCGGCACGGCCTCGATCGTGACCCCGGTGTGGCTCGAGACCCGCTGGAGTCCCTCGTAGCGGGCATCGAGGTGGGACTTGAACACCCGGACGTTCCGGCGGGCGATCACCGCCCGGCGGACGCGCCGGATGAGTTCCTCGCTCTTGCCGCTGAACATCACGCCGGCGACCACTTCGAGTCGCCCAAGTCGTTGCTGGGTCATCCGCTGCGGGTCTCGTCGAGGGGTGGCGGCCCGGAGGCCTTGTGGAGTGGGGGGTCCGCCGGGGTGGCGCCCGGAATCGCCCGGAGCTTGCGGACTTTCGCGCACGGTCCCCATATTCTCGCCCGTCCGGGCCAATCGGGCCCGAGGCCAGCACAGTTCTCTCTCATCCCAGCCAGGAGCACCCCGTGAACAAGATGGAGCTCATCGAGGCGGTCGCGAAGGCCCTCGACACGTCGAAGGCCCATGCCGGCGAGGTCGTGGACCTGTTCTTCTCGACCGACGGCATCCTTGCCAAGGAGCTGAAGAAGGGCGGCAGCGTCAACATCACCGGCTTCGGCAGCTTCGAGGTGCGCAAGCGCGCCGCGCGCGAGGGCCGCAACCCGCAGACCGGCGCCACCATCAAGATCAAGGCCTCGAAGGTTCCGGCCTTCCGCCCGGGCAAGGGGCTCAAGGACATCGTCAACAAGGCCAAGTAACTCGAGCGGTACCCCCGCAGTCAGGGAATCGGGCCGCCCCGCTGGGCGGCCCGTTGCCGTTCGGCCCCTAGCGTCGCGGTGGCCGTCCGCCCCCGCCACCGCCGCTCCGCCCGCTCCCGCCGCGTGCCGGGGCGCCGCGATCAACCCGGGCGACCAGCTTCCGGCGGCGCACCGTCAGCCCCGACAGGCGTTCCGCGATCCGATCCGCCTCACCGGCGGGAACCTCGACCAACGCGAAGGTCTCGCGCAGCTCGATCCGTCCGATCGACTCGCGGGCGAGGCCGATCTCCTTCACCAGCACGGCGACCAGGTCGCCCACCGTGGCCTCGTCACGCCGACCGACGCCAACCCAGAGTCGCGCCGTCGCGACGCCGCCCACCGGGGTCCGGTGCTCTGGCGCTGGCCCGAGGTCGGCGGCGTCCGCCGTGCCGGTCGACTCACCGGTGGCGGCCCGTCGCCAGAGGGCGAAGCACGCCGCGGCGACGGCCTGCGGGTCGTGGCGATCGAGCAGCGGCGCAATGGCGTAGCCGGCAGCCGTGAGCTGGTCGCGGGCGATCATCGCCTCGATCTCGGCGCGGAGCACCGCGTCGCGGTCGCGCAAGAGGTCGACCAGGCCGGCGAGGCGGATCGGACGGGCCGTCGGCGCGATCCGTCGGAGGTGCGGGTCGGTCCCCGGCGGCATCAGGAGGACGACGTCACGCCCCGCGCCGAGTGCGGCGAGTTCGCTGGCGCTCGGGGGATCGATGCAGATCAGCAGCGGCGCCGAGGGCGCGGCGGCGCCACTGAGCAGCTCGAGGGCGGGGCTCTCGGCAGCGATCGGCCGCAGGGTGTCGGCATCTGCGGCGTCCGCCGACCAGAGCGCCACTGCCGCCGGGTCGAGGAGTTCCAGCAGCGCGGTCACCGTCTCCGCGCGGCCGCTCCACGTCGTCGCGGCGGTCCGCACCGATCGTGGCGGCGCCGGCGCGTCGGCAGGCATGGCGTGCGGGGACACCACCAGCGCGCGGCGCGCGTGTCGCTCGACGAGATCGGTGATCCGCGCGGGATCACTGGTCAGGATCACGCGCTGGGCGTCGCGGGGGAGATCCGCCAGCAGGAGGGTGATCGCCTCGTCGGCCGCCCAATCCTCGGGCCACGCGAGGGTCACCGAGGTGAAGGCGTCGATGGCGAGTGCCGAGCGACTGTGGAGGGCGAGGGCAGTCGCCGGCGAGGCGACGAGCAGGTCGATGGTGCCTTCGGCGAGGTGACGGGTGGCGCGACCGGGCCCGGTCGCGGTGATCACCCGCAGCGGGGTGTCGGCGGCCAGCCGGCCGAGGAGGCGTCCGACGGCCGGTACCAGGGCCGGTGCGGCGAGGATCAGCGCCCGGCCCTTGCTGGCGGCGATCGCCGCCACCACGCCAGCCAGCGCCGGCGCCCCCTGCGCGGGGGCCGGCGGCGCCGTCACCACCGCGTTGCCGTGCCGGGCCACGGCGGGCAGCACCTGCCGCACCACATCCCGGTCGGCCTGCCACCCCCACGCCTCCAGCGCGCCGGTCACCGCCGGCTCGACGCCCCACCACTCGTCGCTCATCGTCCCATCCTCGATTGTCAGGGCCGCGCCCTTCGCAGCCGCGGGCGAATCGTAGCGAGAGCGGGCGGGACGGCCAAGGTGGCGCGCACGTTGACTCTCGGGGGAGAGGGGCGAACCTTTCCCGCCAGCCCGTCCTTCCGCCTTCACCCCGGATCGGTCCATGTCGTTCACGCGTTCGCCCAACCTGCAGTTCCTCGAGGCCTCCCAGACGGTCGCGATCAGCAACGAGGCCAAGCGGCGGCAGGCCGCGGGGGAGGACGTGATCGACCTCGGCGTGGGCGAACCGGACTTCGACACCCCCACAGCGGTCGCCGAGAGCGGGATCGCGGCCATCCGCGCGGGCCACACGCGCTACGCACCCAACATCGGGATCGCCCCGCTGCGCGAGGCGATGGCGGGGGCCCTCTCGCGGATGAGCGGCGGACGGGCGGTCGATCCGGCGCGCATCCTGGTGAGCAACGGCAGCAAGCAGTCCCTCTTCAACGCCTGCTTCGCCCTCTTCGGGCCGGGGGACGAGGTACTCATTCCCTCGCCCGCATGGGTGTCGTATCCGCAGATCGTGCATCTCGCCCGCGCGACGCCGGTGGCCGTCGCCGGCGATCCGGAGTGGGGGCTCAAGGTGAGCGTCGACGACCTCGAGCGCCATCGGACGCCCGCCACGCGGGGCCTCATCCTCTGCAGCCCGAGCAACCCGACCGGGGCGGTGTACTCTGCCCCGGAGGTGCGTGCCATTGCGGAGTGGGCGGCGCGGCACGGCATCTGGCTGCTGAGCGACGAGATCTACCGGCGGATCCACTACGGCGCCGGGCCGGCGCCCTCGATCCTCGACCTCGAGGACGGCCTGCTGGAGCGCACGGTGGTGATCTACGGTGCCTCGAAGGCATACGCGATGACGGGGTGGCGGATCGGGGCGGCCTACGCGCCGGCGCCGCTGCACCAGGCGATGGCCGCGCTGCAGAGCCACACCACCACCGGCGCGAATCACCCCGCGATGCACGCCGCCGCGACGGCGTTCAGCGATCCGGCCGTCGACGCCGAGGTCGATCGCATGGTCGCCGCGTTCCGGCGACGCCGCGACTACCTCGTCGCCCGGTTCACCGAGCAGGCTCCCGGGGTCGAGTTCGTCGAGCCGCACGGGGCGTTCTACCTCTTCTTCCGGGTCGAGGGGGTGATGGGGATGCGCGGGGCGGGGGGCCTGGCGTTCTGTGAACGCGTGATGCAGGAGGAAGGGCTCGCGCTCGTGCCGGGCGGCGCCTTCGGCGACGACCGGTGGGTGCGCCTTTCGTACAGCGTCTCGGACGCCGACCTGGAGCGCGCAACCGACCGCCTGCTCGCCTGCATCGGTCGCCTCGATGGCTGACGCGATGGTCCGCGCCGCCACCGCGTGATCGCGCGCGCGGCCCCGTGAGCGAGCGCTGGCTCGAGGGACTCCGTCGACGCATCCGGCTCGCCGGAGGCCATCCGGCCACGGCCGTTCCCGAGGCGTCGACGGCACGTGGCGAGGAGCCGCGGATCCGGCTCGCCGAGGTGGTCGAGCCGCCGCTGCGCGCGATCCGGTGCGCCCCGCCGACGCCGTGGGAGGCGCCGGTTGCCTTCCTCGACGGTGTGCAGCGCACCGCGATCGTCGGGTACGCGGGCACCGAACCGCTGCTCGCCGCGGAGGTCGCGGCCGGCGTGCGGCTTCGCGTCGATCGCCAGCCGCGCTCGGCCACCCATCTCCGCCGGCGGCTCCTGCTGGGGCGCGCGGCGGCGCTGGCCCGCGTCGGTGCGCTGCCACCGACAATCGAGGCGATGGCGCTGCCCGACGACGGACCGGCCCATCCGGTGGCCGACATCGATGCGGCGCGTCGGGCGGTCGATGATGTGCGGGGTCACCTCGAGCGAGCAGTCGCCGCGACCTTCCGGACGACCCACCCCGATGCCTGGCTGCTGGTCGACGGCTCGCTCACGGTCTCTCCCGACTGGGCGCGCGATCCGCGCATGGTCGGGGTGGTGAAGAGCCACACCACCCTCCCGTTCGAGGCCGAGTCCCTGGAGGTGTATCTCACCCTGCCCATCGGACACCGCTCGTCGGCCTTCCGGCCGCCGACGCGCACGGTGGCACCGGTGCACGCGTTCGGCATGCGGCTGCACGACTGGACCGGGCACGACCTGCTGCACGGCCTGGTGCGCATCGAGTGCGCGGCCGGGCCGGTCGACACCGCCGCGCTCGACCTGCTGGCTGGTCGGCTGCTGGCCGAGCGGGCACCGCTCGCGGCCGACCCACGTGCGGACCGCATGCTCTACGGCGTGCACGATGTCGAGCGCTGGCTCCGGGCGGTGCGATGAGCGCCACGACGATCGGCCAGGTGCTGGCCACCGACCTGCGGCCCGCGACGCCGCATCTCTTCCACTTCTGGACCGGCGCCGATTCCGGGGCGGGCATCGGGACCATCGTCCGCGTCGAGGCGGAGGGGCGGGTGGTGTTCGGTGTCGTGACCGAGGCGTTCGCCTGGTCGGACCTGGCGCGTCCGCTCGATGCGGTGATCGCCGCCGACGGCGATCCGTCCCGCGCGGGTGAGGCACCCACCGACCGACCGACGATCCGCCTCTGGACCGCCGCCGTGCTGCGGCAGCTGCCCGAGGAACCGGTGCAGCCGGTGCCGTTCGGGCCGGTGACGCTCGCGAGCGATGCCGACGTGCGGCTCGCCCTGCGGATGGAGGGGTACGCCGAGGGGGACGATCCGCGCGGGCTCGCTCTCGGGCTCTACGCCGCCGGTGGCACCGGGTCGCCGGTCTGGCTCGATGCCGATTTCCTGCTCGGGCCGGAGGCGGCCCACTTGAACATCACCGGCGTGTCCGGCCTGGCGACCAAGACCAGCGCCGTCACGTTCATGCTTTCCAGCATCTTCCAGCAGCTCCCGCCGAGTCGCGGCAGCGTTGCCGCGATCTGCTTCAACGTGAAGGGACCGGACCTCTGCTTCCTCGACCAACCGGCGCCGCTCGGGGAGGGCGATCTCGCGCTGTGGCGGCGTCTCGGGCTGACGCCGACGCCCTTCACCGACATGACGCTCTACGCGCCGTACAAGCCCGATGGGGTGAACCTCAACACGCTGCGCAGCCATCCCGCCCTGACGGATCGGGTCGAGCCGCTGGTCTGGGGGCTGCGCGAGATCCTCGACTACGCCGAGGTCGTCCTCAATCGCGATGACGTCGATGCCAAGGCCGGTGCCCTGCTGGATTTCCTCGGCGAACGGGTCGTCGGCCGGCACTTCGAGGCCCCCGAGCTGCGCGATGCGCCGTTCGCGGTGGAGAGCTTTGCCGACCTCGACGAGTTCTTCCGCGCGATCTTCGACTACCTCGAGACGCGCGCCCGCGGTGCGGAGGTGTGGCGGACCCACCATGTCGCCACGATCCGCAAGGTGCGCAACCGCCTCGGCAACGTCGCCACCCGCAGCCACGGGCTGGTGACCGACGACGGCGTGGCGAGCGACCTCCCCTGGGGCGCGTTCCGCGACCGGTCGGTGACCGTCGTCGACGTCGCCGGGGTCGATCCGCTCGCGCAGGATCTCGTCTTCGCGCGGGTGATCTCGCGGCTGCGCGAGCACCTCGAGCGACGCGATCTCGGCGTCGACCAGATGATCGTCTTCGTCGATGAGCTGAACAAGTACGCGGCCACCGACGGCCCCGAGACCTACGTCAAGCGGATGCTCCTCGACCTCTCCGAGCGCGGGCGCTACCTCGGGCTCGTGCTCTTCTCGGCGCAGCAGTTCCGGAGCCAGGTCCTCCGGCGCGTGGTCGGCAACGCCGGCACCACGGTGTACGGCCGGATGGACAGCGACGAGCTCGCGCTGCCCGGCTACGCGACGCTGCCGGCGGCGGTGAAGGCGCGCCTCGCGGCGTTGCCGAAGGGCGAGCTGCTCGTGCGCCATCCGCATTTCACCCAGCCGATCTTCGTGCGCTTCCCGCGTCCGGCGATGCTCTCGGGTCGCGAGGGGATCGAGCGCTTTCCCGCGACCCCGGACCTGCCGTTCGAGGCCGCCGTGGTCCAGCGGCTGCGGCGGCTCGACCTGGCGATCGCGGCGGACGCGATCCGCGAGGCCATCGCGGACCGCCCGGAAGGGGAGGTGCGCCGCGCGCTCGGTGCGGTGGCGCGGGAGCGCCCGGACGACGTGCTGTCGTTCTTCCGCGCCTGCCTCCGCCGGGTGATCGCGGCGGAGCCGATCGCGCCGCCGCGCGGCATCGCGCCGCTGTCGCAGCGCGACGACGACCCGTTCGCCCCGTACTGAGCCGTGCGCCTCGCCCACCTCGCCGATCCGCACCTCGGGTTCCGCAAGTACGCCCGGCTGACCCCGCGCGGCCACAACCAGCGCGAGGTCGATGTCGCCGAGGCGTTCGTGCGGGCGATCGACGGCGTGATCGCGGCGCGACCCGATGCGGTGCTCGTGGCCGGGGACATCTTCCACCAGGTCCGCCCCACCAATTCGGCGATCCTGCTCGCGATGCGCCAGTTCACCAGGCTGGTTCGGGAACTGCCCGACGCCCCGGTCGTCGTGATCGCCGGGAACCACGACACCCCGCGTTCGAGCGACACCGTCTCGATCTTCGGGCTGCTCCACGAACTGGGGGTGCACGTCGCCAGCGACGCGGCGCGGCGGTTCGAGTTCCCGGCGCTCGACCTTTCCGTCCTCGCGGTGCCGCACCAGGCGCTGTTCGCCTCGCCCCGGCCGGCCCTGGAACGCGCCGGCGAGGCGACCCATCAGGTGCTGATGCTGCACGGGGAAACGCCGGGATTGTTCGGGCCGGACCGTTCCACGGCCGAACCGGGCGGTGCCCTTCTCGATGATGCCGAGCTGGCGCACGCGGCGTGGAGCTATGTCGCGCTGGGGCACTACCACGTCCAGCATCGCGTCCGTGACCGGATCTGGTACGCGGGTGCGCTCGACTACGTCAGCCCCAATCCGTGGGGTGAGGTGCGCGAGGAGCGCGCCGCCAGGGTGGCCGGCAAGGGATGGTTGCTGGTGGACCTCGACACCGGCGAGGTGCGCCCGCAGCCGATCGCGGCGCCGCGCCGGGTGCTCGACCTGCCGGTCCTCGACGCCAGCGACCTCGCCGCACCGGAACTCGACCGCCTGCTCGCCGAGGCGGTCGAGGCGGTCCCCGGCGGCATCGACGGCGCCGTGGTCCGGCAAGTGGTGCGCGAGGTCCCCCGCGCGGTGGCGCGAGAGCTCGACCACGGCGCGATCCGGCAGTGGAAGGCGGCCGCGCTCGACTTCCTGCTCGACCTCCGCGCGCCGGAGCGCCGGGCCCGTCTCGTCGGCGTCGGGGCCCCGGGCTCCTCGCCGGCCACGCTTCCCGAGACGCTCGAGGGATTCCTTCGCGCGCGGCACCTTCCCGCCGGGATGGACCGGGACCTCTTCGTGGCCGAGGGGATGGCGGCGCTCGCCGCGGCGTCGACCGACGGCGAGGGCGACTGAGATGCAGCTCGCCTCCCTGCGACTCACCAACTTCCGCCAGCACGAGCGGACCGAGCTCGACCTCGGCCCCGGACTCATGGCGGTCGTCGGCGCGAACGGCAGCGGCAAGAGCACGCTGCTGGAGGCGATCGCGTGGGCGCTCTACGGGACGGCGGCCGCGCGAGGGACGCGCGACACGATCAAGCGGCGGGGGGCGCCGCCTCGCGCGCGTGTCGAGGTCGAGCTCGTCTTCACGCTCGGCAGCCACCGCTACCGGCTCCAGCGCACCCTCACCAACGCCGAGCTGGAGCAGGACGGCGAGATCATCGCGAACAGCAGTGCGACGGTGACCAGCCGCGTGGTGGCGCTCCTCGGGATGACGCGCGAGGAGTTCTTCAACACCTATTTCACCGGCCAGAAGGAACTGGCGGTGATGGCGGCGATGACCCCGACCGAGCGCGGGCGATTCCTCTCCCGCGTCCTCGGCTACGAGCGGTTGCGGGTGGCCCAGGATCGGTTGCGCGCCGAGCGCTCGGCCCGCCGGGCGGAGCTCGCGGGGCTTGAGCAGGGCCTTGCCGACCCGGACGAACTCGCCGGGGTCGTGCAGGCCGCGACCGCCGACCTCGATCGCGCCCGCGGGGCACGCGATGCGGCCGCCACGGCGCGCACCGACGCGGAGACGGCGCTCGGGGCGCTCACGCCGGACTGGGAGGCCGCGCGGACGCGGCGAACCGCCTGGCAGGGACTGGATGGCGAGCGGCGCGTGGTGGAAGGCCGCGTCCTCACGGCGCGGACAGCCTTCCAGGCACTCGACAAGGAACTCGCGGCGGCGCTGGAGGCGGGTCGACGACTCGAGTCGTTGGCCGGGGAACTGGCGGAGTGGCCCGCCCTCGTGGCCGAGCGCGAGGCGCTCGACGAGGCGGCGGCCGCGGTGGCTGCCCGCAGCCAGGCGGTGGCGCGGCGCGAGGCCGCGACGACTCGCCTCGCGACCGTCGACGCCGAGCTTGCTGCCCTTCCGGACGGCGAGGCGCTCGTCGCGCTTCGCGAGGCGCGCGCTCGCGCCAATGCCGAACGCGACGCGGCCGGCGCGCGTCTCTCGGAACGTCACACCCGGTGGAAGCAGGACGAGCAGGAGGCACGCACCAAGCTGGAATCGTACCGCGATCGGTATCGCGAGCTCCGTGAGCAGCATCAGGCCATCGCGGAGGCGGGACCCGATGGCACCTGCCCGTTCTGCGCCCGACCGCTGGGTGCGGACCATGCACGCACCCTCGCCCTGCTCGCGGCGCAGATGGAGGAGGTGCAGGCGAGCGGGAATTACTACCGTCAACGGGTCGACCAGCTGGCGAATGCCCCGGAGGAGGTGCGCGCCCTCGAGGAAGAACGCCAGCGGCACGATGCCACCCTGCGCGCCGCCACCGAGGCACTCGCCACGGCGGAAGGCCAGCGAGCCCGGCGCGAGGCGCTGGTGCGCGAGCGCAGCAGCCTTGCCGAGAGCCTGGACGCATTGGCCGCGGAGGTCGCGGGACCCGCCGCGACGTACGATCGCGCCCGGCACGAGGTGGTCCGCTCCCGGCTCGCGGCGCTGGAGCCGGCGCGGCGCCAGCACGACCAGCTCGCCGGGCTCGCCGCCCGCGCGGAGGCACTTGTCGCCGAGGCCTCGGCCGCGGAGCAGCGGGCGAGTGAGGCGGAGGCCGCACTCGGCGACCTCGACGCGCGCATCGCCACGTTGGGATGGGACCCCGAGGCGTTTGTCGCGCTGGAGGCCAGGATCGAGACGGCGCGGGGCGCCGCCCAGGCCGCCGATCTCGCCCACACCCGGGCCGCCGCCGAGGTCGACGCCGCCCTCAAGTTGCGCGACGCCGCGGTCGCCCGGCAGGCGGACCGTGCCGCGAAGGCGGAGGCGGTCCGGCGCCTCGGCGCCGCCATCGAGCGGCTGAGCGAACTCGACCGCGCGATCGGCGAGCTGCGCACCGAGCTCAACCTGCAGCTCCGGCCCGATCTCGCCGAGCGGGCCTCCGGGTTCCTCCGCGAGTTGACCGGCGGCCGCTACGGCGACCTCGACCTGACCGAGGACTACGTGGCGACCATCGTCGACGACGGCGAGGCGAAGCCGGTCATCTCGGGCGGCGAGGAGGATGTCGTCAACCTCGCCCTCCGACTGGCGATCTCGCAGATGATCGCCGAGCGGGCGGGGCAGCCATTGTCCCTGCTGGTCCTCGACGAGATCTTCGGGTCGCTCGACGAGGAGCGCCGCCAGGCCGTCGTCGACCTCCTGCGCGCCGTTGCCGACCGCTTCCCGCAGGTCATCGTCATCACCCACGTGGAGGGGCTGCGCGATGCGTTCGATCGGATCGTTCGCGTGACGCACGACGTGCGACGCGGGGTCACCACCGTCCGCGAGGACGAACCGGAGCTGGCCGGTGTGGCGGGCTGACCGCACGGTCGCCGGCGCGGAGCGCCCCGCCTCGCGCGACATCCCGGCGCTCAACCGGCTGTTCAGCGACGCCTTCACGGAGCGCTACCGGCGCGACGGGATGCCCGGCGTGCGGGTCCCCTACCTCAACCCGATGATCTGGGAATACGCCATCGCCGACGCGGGCGAGGGGGCGATGGTGTGGCGCGATGGTCGCGGCGACCTCGTCGCCTTCAACATGGTGCACCGGAGCGGCGGCGAGGGGTGGATGGGCCCCCTGGCGGTGCGGGTCGATCGCCAGGGCAGTGGCCTCGGCCAGCGCATCGTCGGCGACGGCATCGCGTGGCTGCAGCGGCAGGGCGCGACCACCATCGGGCTCGAGACGATGCCGCGCACGGTCGAGAACATCGGCTTCTACTCCCGCCTCGGCTTCCGCCCGGGGCCGCTCACCATCACCCTCCAGGGCGACGCCCAGGCCGCCCTCATCCAGGGGAGTGCGCGTCTCGGCGACCTCGGCCTGGGCGAGCGCGCCGCGCAGCTCGAGGCGTGCCGACGGCTCACGGATCGCCTCGCTCCCGGGGTGGACTTCACCCGGGAGCTGGAGATCACCCTCGCCCTCGGCCTCGGTGATGTGACCCTGCTGGAGGAGGACGGCACGCTGCGCGGCTTCGCCCTGTGGCACACCGCCCCGCTCGCCGACGGCCGGGGCGCCGAGGACCTCCGGATCCTCAAGCTGGTGGCCACCGAGCTCGTCACGGCGCGGCGACTCGTGAGCGCGGCCGCCGCCGAGGCGGCGCACCGCCGCCTCGCCCACCTCACGCTGCGCTGCCAGGGCACCGCCGCCGGACTCTACGGCACCCTGATCGAGGCCGGCTGGCGAGTGCAGTGGACCGATCTCCGGATGATCCTCGCGAGCCATCCCGCCCCGCCGCAGGACGGCGTGGTGCTGAGCAACTGGGAGATCTGACGAGAAGCGAGAAGCGAGAGGCGAGAGGCGAGAGGCGAGAAGCGAGAGGCGAGAAGCGAGAGGCAGTCACCGAGTCCCACCCGCCCTTTACCCGGACATCCCATGCTAGACGATTCCACCATCGTGGTCATTCGCTACACTGCGCTCCCCGATCGGGTCGAGGAGGCCACCGCGGCCCTCGCGGAGCTGATCGCCATCGTCGTGCGCGAGGAGGAGGACTGCATCGGCATCACGATGCACGCGGCGCTCGACGACCCCGCGCAGATCCTCCTCTGGGAGGAGTGGACCAGCCGGGAGGCGTACCAGGGACCCCACATGCAGACGCCCCACCTGCGCGCGTTCATCGATCGGGCGGCCGAGCGGTTCGCCGGCCCGCCCGAGATCACGTTCTGGGCGCGGACGGCGGAGGCGATGCCGGAGTGAGGCCACCGGCGGGGGTGTACCACCGCCGCCGGGCCGCGAGGGCGGCGTACACCAGCCCCACCAGCACCGGCACCTCGACGAGCGGACCGACCACGCCGGCGAGCGCCTCGGGCGAGGTGATCCCGAAGGTCCCGATCGCGACCGCAATCGCGAGCTCGAAGTTGTTGCCGGCCGCCGTGAACGCGAGCGAGGCGGTCTCCTCGTAGCCGAAGGCCGCCCAGCGCGCCACGGCGAAGGCGATCGCGAACATCACCCCGAAGTAGAGGACGAGCGGCAGCGCGATGCGCGCGACGTCCACGGGGTGCGCGAGGATCTGGCGGCCCTGCATCGCGAAGATCAGCACGATCGTGTAGAGCAGCCCCAGCAGGGCGGTCGGGCCGATGCGCGGCAGGAAGGTCTCCTCGTACCACCGCACGCCGCGACGCGCCACGAGCAGGCGCCGTGACAGGTAGCCGGCGAGCAGCGGGAGCCCGAGGAAGACCAGCACGCTGCGCGCGATCTGCCACATCGAGACGTCGACCGCGGTGCCCTCGGCCCCGAGCCATCCGGGCACCACGGTGAGGAAGAGCCATCCCAGGACGCCGTAGAGCACGACCTGGAAGATCGAGTTCAGGGCGACGAGCACCGCCGCCAGCTCGCGCGAACCGCACGCGAGATCGTTCCAGATCAGCACCATCGCGATGCACCGGGCGAGCCCGATGAGGATGACCCCGTTGCGATACCCCGGCAGGTCGCTCAGGAGGAGCCACGCGAGGGCGAACATCACCACCGGGCCGATGATCCAGTTCAGGACGAGCGACACCCCCATCAGCCGACGGTCCTGCAGGTGCACCCCCACCGACTCGTATCGCACCTTCGCGAGCACGGGGTACATCATCCAGAGGAGGCCGGCGCCGATCGGCACCGAGACGCCGGCCAGCTGCACCCGGTCGAGCGCCGGCCCGATATCCGGCCAGAGTTGCCCGAGTCCCAGGCCGATCAGCATCGCGAGCCCGATCCAGAGCGGGAGGTAGCGATCGAGGGTCGAGAGGCGGGCGGCCACAACGGGCGACGGCACGTCCATCGACGCCGTCATGGCATGCGTCCGATCGCCGTGAGCTGCTCGCCCAGGGCCGCAGGGTCGAGCCGTTCGATCGGGAGGGCGAGCAGTGCCGAGATGCGGCGCTGCAGGACCTCGCGTGCCACGCGGAAGACCTGCAGCCGCTCCGCCGCGCTCCCGGTCGCCTCGGCGGGGTCGGGCATCCCCCAGTGCACCAGCAGCGGCTGACCCGGGAAGTAGGGGCAGGCCTCCCGTGCGTTGTCGCACACCGTGATCACGACATCCCACCGCACATGCTCGAGGCCGTCCATGCCACGGGGCACGCGACCCTCCCACGCGATGTCGACTTCGGCCAGCGCCGCAATCGCCAGCGGGTGCACCGCCGCCGCAGGGCGCGATCCGGCGCTGACGACCTCGACGCGTCCCGCGCCGTCGCGGCGCAGCAACGCCTCCGCCATCTGGCTCCTGGCGCTGTTGCCGGTGCAGAGGATCAGGATCCGGACCATCAGGCCCCCGGGGCGTGGCAGGATGCGCCGGGGCGCGATGGGTACATGCGGAGTGCCTCGCGTGACGGGTGGCGGTGTCGCGCGAGAAAGATATCAACGGAAATTGATGCGTCTAGGGGCTGCCCGGCTTCGGGGTCGTGCTGCTGGTCGCTGGCTCGGCAAACGCCCGCGCCTGCGCGTGGTCGCCGAGGTGTTCGTAGGCCTCGGCGAGGTCGGTCCGCGCGGCCTCGATGAATCCCGCGGGCGCCTCCTCCCTGGCCTGCAGGTGGTCATGGCCCTGCCGCGACATCTCGGCGGCCTCGCGCCAGCGCCGTTGCCGCAGGAGGGCTCGCCCCAGCTTCACCTCTGCGATCGCGGTGTTGAGGTGATCGGCCCCCTGGCCCGCAATGAACTGCGACAGCGCCTCCCGGTAGCGTCGCTCCGCCCCCGTGTAGTCGTGTCGTGCCATCGCGACGCTGCCGAGATTGGATTCCGCGATCCCGATCAGCCAGTGCCGCTCCCCGTGGAGCTGGCGGTAGATCGTCTCGTTGCGTCGGTAGGCGGCGTCGGCCTCGTCGAGGCGCCCGGCCCGCAGCGCGATCGTGCCCAGCTCGTTGAGCGCCGACGCGACCCTCGGGTGCACCGGTCCGTGGACCTGCTCGAGGATGCCGAGCGCCTCGCGCAGGACGCTGTCGGCCTCGGCGTCGCGGCCCTGGAAGAGCAGCGCGCGCCCCACGAGGGTGAGGGCGGAGGCGGTGGCCGGGTGCATCTCGCCGTGCCACGACCGGATCCGCTCCAGCGCCTGCCGATGCAGCGTCTCGGCCGCCGCATAGTTGCCGCGCTCCTGCTCCGCGGCGCCGAGATTGATCAGGACATCGGCGACGGCGGGGTGCGCATCCCCGCGGCGGGCGCGGTAGATCGCGAGGGCGATCCGATTGAGCGAATCCGAGGTCTCGAGGTGACCGGCATAGAAGTGCGTCCCCGCGAGTTCGATGATGGCCCCGGCATACTCGGTGGACGACCTGTTGCCGGCATGCCCCGCCACGACCTCCCCTTGCAGCGCGATCGCGTCCTCGAGGCGGCCCTCCTCCTGGGCGGCGCGCCCCTGCACGGCGAGGGACTCCAGGCGGAGGGGATGGTGCGCGGGCACCGACGGTCGGACCGTGGCAATGGCGTTCCGGGCGAGGCTGTCTGCATCGGCGTAGCGGGCCTGGTCGAGGCGCAGGCGTGCGAGTGCGAGCCGCACCCGGGCGACATCGAGTGCTGCCGGGCCGTGAAGCCGGACGCGCTCCGCGAGCGCGGCCGTGAGCAGCGAGTCGCTGCGATCGTACGCACCGAGCTGGCGACGAATCTCCCCGAGGGTCTCGCGCAGCGCGGCTCGTTGCTCCGGGTCGGCGTCGAGCGCCCCGGCCTCGCGCTCGCCCCGGTCGAGCAGCGTCCGCACCCGCAACGAATCGGCGGGTCCGGTGTCGTCGTCGCCGCCCGCGAACAGCCCGAGCATGAAGGCCTGGATCCGCGCCGTGCGCGCCGCCTCGGCGAGGGCGGCATCGCGTGCGCCGGTGACGCGCGCGGCGGCGACCAGCGCCACCGCGCCCAGCAGGATGAGCACCGCGGCGGCGGTCGCCAGCTCGCGCCAGCGTCGCCGCGCGAATCGCCCGAGCCGATAGCCGGCCGAGTCCGGGCGCGCCTCCAACGGCTCGCTGGCGAGGTAGTGGCGGATGTCCCGGGCCAGGGCCTCGACGCTCGGGTAGCGACGTGCGGGATCCTGGTGCATCGCCGTCTGCACCAGGACGTCAAGCTCGCGCCACCCGGCCCGTCCCGGCGCCACCGACCCGCGGCGGGCAAGCTGGGAAGGACGCGTCACCTCCCGGCTCCGTCCCGCCAGCGGTGACTCCGGCTCCGCGGGCCACGGCAGGTGTCCCGTCAGGAGTTCGTAGAGCATCACCCCGATCGCATGCACATCGGTGCGCACCCCGACGGCGCCGCCGGTGAACTGCTCGGGGGCGGCGTACGATGGCGTCAGCACGCGGAGGCCGGTCCGCGTCACCTCGAGAGGCTCGTCGGTCGGGTCGAGCTGCTTCGCGATGCCGAAGTCGAGCAGCTTCACGTGGCCATCGGTCGTGACGAGGACATTCGACGGCTTGAGGTCGCGGTGGATCACCGCATGCGCATGGGCGTGCTGGACGGCCTCGCAGACCTCGAGCACGAGCCGCAGGCGTTCGCGAACCTCGAGGGTCCGACTCGTCGCGTGCGTCGTGAGCGGGGTCCCCTCGACGTACTCCATCGCGAACCACGGCGTGCCGTCGGGCAACGAGCCCACCTCGTGCAGGCTGGCGATGCCCGGATGGGAGAACTGGGCCAGCGCCCGCTGCTCCGCCGCGAAGCGCGCCCGCCGCTCGGGCGAGGTCCAGGCATCGCGGAGCACCTTGAGGGCGGCATGCCCGCCCACGTCCTCGCGCTCGACCAGATAGACCCGCCCCATGCCGCCTTCCCCCAGCAGGCGAAGGATGCGGTAGCGCCCGACCCGCTCGGGGGGCGCCATGTCGCCGCTCCCCGGGAGGAGACGGCGGACGACCTCGAGCCCCTGATCGAGGATGTCGCGCCGCTCGGCATCGGCCCGCAGCATCCCGGCCAGGGTGCGGGCCAGTTCCGGGTCGTCGCTGGCGAGGTCATCGATGAGGTGGCGCTGTCCCGCGCGGTCGAGTGCGCCGGCGAGTTCGAACAGCTCGGAGAGGCGATCCCAGTCGGCCGGGGTGGACATCGCTCAGGCGGGACTCGAGAGGGCGTGCGCGAGCCAGGCCCGCGCCGCCCGCCAGTCCCGCAGCACCGTCGCCTCGGAGACCGCGAGGGCGGCGGCGATCTCGCTCGTCGTCAGGCCCCCGAAGAACCGCGCCTCCACGACGGCGGCGGGGCGGGGATGGCGTGCCTCCAGGGACTCGAGCGCGCTGTCGAGCGCGAGCACGTCGGTGGCGATCGCCGCGGGCTCCGCGAGATCCTCCTCCAGGGTGATCAGCACCTGCTCGCTGCCGCCGCGCTTCTCCGCCTGGCGTCGTCGTGCGGCCTCGATGAGGACCTGCCGCATCGCCCGGGCCGCGATCCGCTTGAAGTGCAGCGGCGAGGTATCGGCCACCCCGGGGGAGCGCGACAGCTTGAGCCACGCCTCGTTCACGAGCCCGGTCGGGTCGAGCGTCGTGCCGGGCTCGAGGCGCTGCAGGTGGCCGGCGAGCCGGCGCAGCTCGTCGTAGGCGGCCACGAACGCGGCGTCGAGTCTCTCGCGATCGGGGATCATGACGGGGTTCTCCCGGGGGCTGCGCAATGCACGGTGGGCCGTCCCGCCTCGGACGGCCCGGCCCCGAATCTACCCCTCCCGACCGGATGTCCACGATGTCACTCGCGATGCGCGCGTCCCTGGTGCTCCTCCTCGTCGCCTGCGGCGGCGGATCCCCCACCGGACCGAGCGGTCCGCCCTCGCTGCCCGGGGGCGGTTCCGCGACCGCCACGGTGGACGGGCAGGCGCTCGGCGGGTTCACCCTCGCCAACGCCACCCATGCCTTCAGCGGCGGCTACACGATCTCGCTCACCCAGACCCAGGGGACGGTCGGTCGCTCGATCACCCTCTCCCTCATGAACATTCCCGGACCCGGCACCTACCCGCTTGGCACCGGGGCAGGGGTCTCGGGCGGGACGGGGATCTACGTCGACGCCGGGGCAGGGTGGACCACGCCGCTCTCCGGCGAGGCGGGGACGATCACCCTGACCACGCTCACGGACACCCGGATCGTCGGGAGCTTCGCCTTCACCGCCGATCAGGTCACCGGTGGGGCGACCGGTTCGCGGGCGATCACCGGCGGCAGCTTCGACCTCCCGATGACCACCACCGGGACGTTCGCGCCGGTCCCCGAACGCAACCGCAACGTGATCCGCGCGACCCTCGGCGGCGCGTCCTACAATGCGTCGACGATTGTCGCTGCGCAGGCGAGCAACAACGCGCTCGTCATCGCGGGCAACAACACCCGGTACTCGATCGCGATGACGATCGTCCCGCTCACGGCGACCGGCAGCTATCCGCTCGGGCAGCCTGGGCTCGCCTCCTCGATCGTGATCAGCGCGCCCCCCGGGGCGTCGACCACCGGGCCCCTCTGCTGCTGGTCCTCGGCGGTCGGCGGGGCGACCGGGTCGGTGGTGGTGACCTCGCTGACCGCGACCCGGGTCCAGGGGACCTTCACCTTCACCCTGCCGGCGAGCGGCGGGGGCGCCACCTCGGCGCTCGTCGCCACCGGGGGAAGCTTCGACATCGGGCTCCCGTGAGGGGGTTGACGAGGTGCCGCCCCGCGTGGTAGCGTGATCGGACCATGACGCGCGCCTATCGCTTCCCGTTTGCGTTTACCGCCTTCCCCTGCGGGGGGGCTGGGAGCGGGCGCGCGCGGTAGCAACAGATCCACGGCGCACCAGGCACCCACGGCCCTCTCGACTCGCGAGAGGGCCGTTTTCGTTGTCCCCCATCCCGGAGCAGGTCCATGCGAATCGTCTACCAGGGTGCTCCCGGCGCCCACAGCCACGCGGCCGCGGTCGGCCGACGCCCGGAGGCCTCACCCTGCGGGCTGCCGGACTTCGGTGCCGTCGCCGCGGAGGTCGGGCGGGGTCGCGCCGAGCTCGGGCTGCTCCCGATCGCCAACACGATCGTCGGACCGGTCCCCGGGGCGCTCGAGGTGCTGGCGGAGTGGCCGGACCTCGCCATCATCGAGCAGTTCGAGGAGCGGATCACCCACGTGCTCGCCGCGCTGCCCGGCGCCGACCTCGCCTCGCTCCGCTGGGCCGAGTCGCATCCGGTGGCGCTGGCCCAGTGCACGCGCTGGCTCTCCGCCCGACGGCTCGCCCCGCACGCGGTGGAGGACACCGCCGGTGCGGCCCGCGCCATCGCGGCCGACCGCGACTGGACTCGCGCCGCCATCTGCAGCGCCGCCGCCGCCGAGCGCTACGGCCTCGTGGTGCTCGCCCACGACATCGGCGACTGCCCCGACAACCGGACCACCTTCGCGGTCATCGCCCGGCGGGCCGTCAGCCGCGAGCTCGCCGCGTGACGCCCCGCGCGTGGCTGCATCGGCTGCTGGGGATCCCGACCACCCGGGCGATCCGCGGCGCGACCACCGTCCCGCACGATGATCCGCACCAGATCGCGGTGGCGGTGACCGAGCTGGTCGAGGAGTTGACGGAGGCGAACGCCCTGGCCCCCCACGAGATCGTCTCCGCGATCTTCACGGTGACCACCGACCTGACGAGCGCCTTCCCGGCCGTGGCGGCGCGGGCAGCCGGCTGGGAGCAGGTGCCGTTGCTGTGCACCACCGAGATCCCGGTCCCCGACGGGATGCCGCGGTGCATCAGGGTCCTGCTCCACGTCGAGCGGGCCTGGGGAGACCGTCGCCCGGTGCCGGCCTACCTGCGCGGCGCCGGTGCGCTTCGGCCGGACCTGGCGCTCGCACCCTCGCGACCGCGCGAATCCCCGGCCCCCGCCGTGCGCCGGAGCCGACCGGCGGCCTGAGGTTGCCTCGGGCGGGCGATCGGGTGAACATCCCGGTCTCCTCAGGCCCACGCCGGAGCAACTCGTGCCCGCACCAACCCGGATCCTGCAGTCCATCCAGCCCTACGTGTTCACGACGCTGATCGCGAAGAAGCGCGTCGTCGAGGCCGAGGGGCACACCGTGCTCGACCTCTCGCTCGGCTCGCCGGACCAGCCGATGCCGGATGCCCTGATCGCGGCCGTCCAGGAGGCGGTGGCCGACCGGCATGCGCACGGCTACCCGATGATGTTCGGGGAGCCGGCCCTGCACGAGGCGTTCGCCGAATACATGGTGCGGCGCTTCGGGGTCACGCTCGACCTGCCGGCGGAGATGACACCCACGGCCGGCTCCAAGGAGGCGCTCGCCCACCTCGTCTCGGCGTACTGCGAGCCCGGCGACACCATGCTGATCACCGACGTCGCGTACCCGGTGTACGAGCGGGCGGTGGCCTCGGCCGGGGCGGAGCTGGTGCGGCTCCCCGTGACCGCGGCGACCGGGTTCTGGCCCGACCTCGAGGCCGTCGATCCGGTGCAGGCCGGGCGGGCGAAGTTCCTGCTGCTCAACTTCCCCAACAATCCCACCGGCGCGATCACCACCCGCGAGCGCTGGGCGGAGGCGGTGGCCTTCTGCCGCCGGCACGACATCATCCTGATCAGCGACATCGCCTACAGCGAACTGGTGCTCGAGGGCGAACCGGCGCCGAGCGTCTTCGAGATCGAGGGCGCCCGCGAGGTCGCGATCGAGCTGCACTCGGGGTCGAAGAACTTCTCGATGGCCGGGATGCGACTCGGGATCGTCTGTGGCCGTCGCGACGTGATCGCCGCACTCAACAACTACCGCACCCTGGTGGGCTACGGCGTGCCGACGATCGTGCAGCGGGCCGGCACCTTCGCCTTCCGCCACGCCGAGGCGCTCAGTGCCCCGATCCGCGAGGGGTATCGGGCCCGCTTCGCGGCGGCCGTCGAGGGGTTCCGCGAGGCCGGCGTCAGCGTGACGCCGCCGCCCGCCGGGATGTATCTCTGGATCCCGGTGCCGGAGGGGCAGACCGACTGGGAGGTGACCGAGCGCCTGCTGGCGGAGGAGCGGATCGTGATCACGCCGGGGAGTGGCTTCGGTCCGGGTGGCGCCCCGTACATCCGGATCTCGATGGTCGCCCCGCCCGACCTCCTGCGCGAGGCCTGTCGCCGCTGCGCCGCTCCCTGGGTCGCGGCGGCGGCGCGCTAGGCGGCCTCCCCGGGCTCTCGACCGGCAATCCCCCGGATCACGAGCAGGACGCCGGCAATCAGCAGGACGTGGATCCAGCCCGTTGCGGGCTGGATCCCGAAGGTCAGGACGCCCCACGCGGCGAGGATCGCCAGCCCCGCTCCGATCTGTGTCATGGACATGCTCCCGTCGAGGGTGTCGCGGTTTGACTGGCCCGGAACCTGCCGGTAAGTTACCTGAGCCGTACGATGTCGGGATGCCACGTTCCTTGAGCCAATGAATCCGAGGATGGGCCCACATTCTTCGTCCCACGTCAGGCCCCCGCCGAGGGGAAGACGGAAGACAGGGAAAGGGCGCCGAGCATGTCTCCCCGGGCTTCAAGAACACCCCCCGCCATCGTACCGGCTTCGCGGCGCCGCTTCCCCTAGATTGGGAGGCGACGCCGCTCGTCGTTCCGGCCCCCTCCCCCTGTCCGAGACTCGCCATGCCTCGCGCCCTCGTCGTCCGTCGGACCCACTTCAACGCCGCGCACCGGCTCCACAACCCGGCGCGCTCCGACGCGTGGAATCGCGAGACTTTCGGCCCGTGCAACAACCCGAACTACCACGGCCACAACTACGAGGTCGAGCTGCAGGTCGAGGGCGAGATCGATCCCGAGACGGGGTATGTCGTCGATGTGGGGCACCTCAAGGCGCTCTTCGATGCGCACGTGCATGCGGTGCTCGACCATCGCAACCTGAACCTCGACGTGCCGTGGTTCGCCGAGCGGCTGCCGTCGGCGGAGAACATCGCCGTCTTCATCTGGGAGCAGATCGCCCCGCGGGTGCCCGCGGGGCGGCTGGTGCGCGTCCGGCTCTGGGAGACGCCGCGCAACTACGTCGAGTACGAGGGAGGGTGAGGTGAGCGCACCACTCGCCGGCCGCATCGCCCTGGTGACCGGGGCGTCCCGCGGCATCGGGGCCGCGACCGCCGCGCGGCTGCGGGGCGCCGGCGCGACCGTGATCCGGGCCGCGCGCAGCGCGATGCCGCCCACCGAGGGGATGCACGACTTCCGCGTCGACCTCGCCGATGCCGGCGCCCGCACCGCCTTCCTCGACGCGGTCGAGGCGGCGCACGGGGTGCCGCACCTGATCGTCAGCAACGCGGGGGCGTTCATCCTTGCGCCGCTCGAGGAGACCAGCGACGACCTGCTCCGCGAACAGCTCGCGATCAACCTCGAGGTGCCGTTCGCGGTGGCGCGGCGCTTCCTGCCGGCGATGCGCCGTCGCGGCAGCGGCCACCACGTGCTGGTGGGCTCGGTGGCCGACCTGCGCGCCTTCCCCGAGAACGCCGCCTACGCGGCCTCGAAGTTCGGGGCCCGCGGGTTGCACGAGGTGCTGGTCGAGGAGTACCGCGGCAGCGGGGTGCGCTGCACGCTCGTCTCGCCCGGTCCGACCGACACCGCGGCCTGGGATCCGTTCGATCCCGACACGCGTGAGGGCTTCCCGGATCGCGAGGCGATGCTGCGCCCCGACGACGTGGCCGATGCGATCTGCTGGGCGGTGACCCGGCCGGCGCGCGCGCACGTGGAGAGCATCCGGCTGTCGCCGCGATGACGCCGTCATCGCGAGGTGCGCAGCACCGAAGCGATCTCGCGGCGTTCCGCAGAGTTCGGCACCGGATTGCTTCGGTGCTGCGCACCTCGCAATGACTGCTGCGCGCTCCCATCCCCTTCCTCATCACCCCCGGCTGCCCATGCGCCCACTCCTCGTCCTGCTCCCGCTCCTCGCTGCGCCCCTCACCGCGCAGCAGTTCCCCGCCCAGCTCGACGGGTGGCCGGTCATCAAGCTGACCGAGGTGACCCGCCCCAACGGCGAGATGTGGGTCGGCACCTACGGGCACGGCATCCTGGTCCGCTCGGCCGGTGACGGCCGACAGCCGTGGCGCCAGATCCGGAGCGACACCACCGGCACCTCGCTCGCCTGGGACTTCGTCCACGCGATCGCCTTCGGCCCGCGCGACCAGGTCTGGGTCGGCACGATCGGCAATGGCTGGGGACTGTCGACCGACGACGGCGAGACCTGGCGCAACTGGACCTACGCCGAGCTGGGTCCCGAGTGGCAGTATGTCGCCCCGGACGGGATCCTCACGCGTGGCGATACCACCGTGATCACTACCGCCGATGGGCTGCAGGTCACGATCGACGACGGCGCCCACTGGACCGCAGGCATCGACGGGGTCGGCCCGCCGGCAAAGGGGCCCGCCGACACCGCGCTCGTGGTGCTCGAGACCGAGTACCTGCTGGGCAATGGGTTGTACATCAGCGGCCTGCTGATGCTGCAACGGCCACCGATGGACACGCCGTCGTTCCAGACCGTGAATCTCGCCGCCCTCGTGGCCCGGCGGCCGTCTCCACCGGGGTCCCAGCCTCGACTGCTGACCCCGGCCGAGTCCCGGTCCGGCCGCGCGAATCCGCCCTCGTCGCGAACGGTCGCGCTCGACGTGCGGCCGTGGGCGCCGCCCTTCTCCCGCCCCATCGGGCCCGAGGCCAACCAGTACATCGACCAGACCTATCGCTGGGGCTCGACCATGGGTGGCAACTTCCAGCCGCACCAGGGCGTCGAGTTCAACAACGCCGACGGCACGGCCGTTCATGCGATCGGCGACGGCGTGGTGGCGTGGAGCGGCCCGGCGGAGGCCGGTGCGCTGACGATCGCGATCCGCCATGACTCGCTGCTGCACCTCCCCGACGGCAGCACCCGATTCGTCTTCTCGACCTACTACCACAACTCGGCGCTGCTGGTGGAGGTGGGCGATCGGGTGACCCGCGACCAGGTGATCGCGCGGGTCGGCAACACCGGCCGCGCCACCAACGACCACCTGCATCTCGAGGTGCACGCCGCCCCGAGCGACTCGGTCCAGGCCATCGTCGATCCCGACAACCGCTACCCGGCCCACACGACCAACCCCGAGCTGTGGATCGCGCCGTTGCCGGGAACGGGGATGATCGCCGGCCGCGTCGTGGATGCCGATGGGACTCCCGTGCCGCAGGCACGGATCTACGGGATCCGCAAGCGCGCACCGCGCGAGACGCCGTTCGCCTTCGCCGAGACGTACGGGCCGCGCAATCGACCCTCCCCGATGTACGGCGAGCACTTCGCGATCAGCGACGTCCCGGCCGGCGAGCACGTGCTGCGCGCGAAGATCGGCCTCGTCTGGGTCGAGCGGAAGGTCACGGTGGCCCCCGGCATGATGACCTGGGTCGAGTTCCGTCGCTGAATGCACATCGAGCTGACCGACCACCTCCGCTGTCCCCAGCCGCACGACGAGGCGTTCCTCGTGCTGCTGCCGCACCGCATGGACGGCCGACGCGTCGTGTCGGGGCATCTCGGCTGTCCGGTGTGTGGCTGGAGCGCGGAGTGGCATGATGCCGTGCCGACATTCGGCGAGGTGGTGGTGTCCGCCGATGCTGCCCCGTTCGACGCCGAGGCGGCGCTCGCGCTGCTCGGCCTCGAGGGACCGGGCGGATGGGTCGCCATGGCGGGGCGGGCGGGGGCCCTGGCCAGCGATCTCGCGACACTGCTTCCTGAGGTGCGGATTGTCGCGGTCAATCCCCCCCGCGGGGTCGAACCGTCGGACTGGGTCAGTCTCGTCCGCAGTCCGGCCTGGCCGATCAAGCGCCACGCGATGCGCGGGGTCGTCCTCGGCGAGGGCAGCGGCACGTCGGCCACGGCGGGCCTCGCCAGCGTCCTCCCCGGTCTCCGCGTCGCGGGGGAGGGACCGCCGCCGCCGCTCGGTCCGGGCGATGAGCTTGTCGCCGCGGTCGAGGGGCTCTGGGTCATCCGGAAGGGGTGAGCCGGGTGCCGCACGCGAAACGGCCACCGGGCGTCACCGGTGGCCGTTCGCGTCGCGACCTGGAGGAGTGAAAGGGTCGCTCAGTCCTGCGGGGGAAGCTTCCGACGGCGGCGCAGCGAGTTGCCGCTCAGCCCGATCAGGCCGGTCGCCAGGAGCCCCATCGTGGCCGGCTCGGGCACGACCGCCTCGGTCGTGATGCTGGCCTGGTCCCAGGCCAGCCACATCCCGTCGGTCTGGCCGTCGCCCCAGACGAAGAAGTCGATGTGGGTCGCGCCGGCACTCCCGGGCAGCTGGAACGTCGCGGTGCAGTCGGCCGCGCCGGTGTTGTGCATCGCGTCCCCGTTGCGGCAGAAGCCGAAGTAGCTGTCGACGCTGCGCGGCGGGAGCGGCCCCTGGACGTAGCTGCTCGGCGGCGACAGCATCGGGCCGTTGCTGTACTGGAAGCCCTTCAGGATGTTGTCCCACCCCATCGCGAAGCGCAGCGCCCCGTTGCCCAGCGGGTCGGCGAAGGTGTAGCGGAACGTGTAGTGATAGCGCGCGTTGAGATCGCCGATGCGGTTGTAATCGCCCGCACCGGGGGAGGTGCTGAAGTTGCCCCACGCGCTGATCCACTCCGTCCCGGGCCCGCTCGGCTGCCACACGCCGGGCTCACCACCGTTCGGGTTGAACGCGGGGTAGAACGGCGTGCTCGTGCCGCTGGAGACGGTGTAGACGCTCACCGACCACCCGGCGCCGCCGGTGTTGGCGGCCTGGCCCGCGACCGGTGCGGCGAGCAGGGCGAGGAGGATCGGGACGACAGTGCGACGACGGAACACGGTGACTCCGGGAGCAAGGGTTGCCCTCACAGGGGGCAGGGGCCGTGCCACGGAGTGCCGATGTGCAAGTCGTTGTCAGGGCATCAGTTGCGGAGGAGTCCGTCGTCGATCGTCGGCCACTGTCGCGTCCCCGCAGCAGGCGAACTGTGGTGTCGGTCCTACGGATGTTCCTCGGCGTAGAGCGCGTCGATCGAGGCCTGCCAGTGCTGCTCGACGACCTTCCGCTTGACCGACATCTTGGGGGTCAGCTCGCCCGAGGCGATCGTGAAGTCGCGTGGCAGGACGAGGAACTTCTTCGGCGTCTCGTACTGGGCGAGGTCCCGGAACGACTTGCGCGCCTCGCGCTCGATCTTCTCGCGGACCGCGGGGACCTCGACGAGCGCCTCGTCGTCGGCCGCCGCGATCTGTTCGGTGACGGCCCAGGCGCGGACGCGCTCGAAGTTGGGGACCAGCAGCATGATCGGGAAGCGGCGCTTGTCCCCGAGCATCACGGCGTTGGCGATGAACGGGTTGGTCTTGAGCAGCGCCTCGATCGGCTGGGGGGCGATGTTCTTGCCGCCGGCGGTGACGATCAGGTCCTTCTTCCGGTCGGTGATCCGCAGGTAGCCGTCGGCGTCGATCTCGCCGATGTCCCCGGTGTGGAACCAGCCATCGGGGTCGATCGCCTCCGCCGTGGCCTCCGGCTTGCCGAAGTAGCCGCGCATCACGTTCGGCCCGCGACAGAGGATCTCGCCATCGTCGGCGATGCGGATCTCGACGCCCGGCAGCGGCGGGCCGACCGTGCCCGGCTTGATCCGCTCCAGCGGGTTGACGGTGATCACCGGCGAGGTCTCCGTGAGCCCGTAGCCCTCGAGGATCGGGAGGCCCGCGGCGAGGAAGAACCGCGCGATGTCGGGGTTGAGCGGTGCCCCGCCGGAGACGCAGAACCGGAAGCGGCCACCCATCCCCGCCCGCAGCTTGCTGAACACCAGCAGGTCGGCGATGCGCTGCCCGAGGCGCAGCGCCCAGGAGGGAGGTGTCCCCTCGAGCCGGTACTCCAGGTGCTTGAGCCCCGTCGCGCGGGCCCACTCGAAGATCGCGCGGGTGAGCGCCCCGCCACCGGTCGCCTTCTCGACCACGCGCGCGTAGATCTTCTCGTAGAGGCGCGGCACGCTCGCCAGCAGGGTCGGGCGGATCTCCAGCAACTCGGCGGCGACCGTCTCGTGGCTGGTGGCGTAGCTGATCGTGACGCCACCATGCAGCATCGTGTAGTGCCCGACCATCCGCTCGAAGATGTGGGAGAGCGGCAGGAACGAGAGGCACTCGCCGCCGCGCAGGTCGAGCACGTCGAGGGCGGCCACCACGTTGCTCGCGATGTTCCCGTGGGTGAGCATCACCCCCTTGGGGTCGCCGGTCGTGCCCGACGTGTAGATCAGCGTCGCAAGGTCGTCCGGTTCCGCCTCGAGGGCCTCGGCTTCCCAGTCCGGCCAGCGCGGCGCCGCCGCGGCGCCATGGCGCTCGAATTCCCGGAAGCTTCGCACGCCGTCGCGGATCGGTCCCTCGTCGAAGAGGATCACCTGTTCGAGCGCGGGGACCGCGTCGCGGATCTCGAGCACCTTCTCGACCTGCGCCGCGGTCGAACAGCAGACCACGCGGGCGCCCGAGTCGCGCAGGATGTAGGCGATCTGCTGCGCCGGGAGCGTCGGGTACACCGGGACGTCGACACACCGCGCCGCGAGGCAGGCGTAGTCGGTGATCGCCCACTCCGGCCGGTTCTCGGAGAGGATCGCCACCCGGTCGCCGGGGACGAGGCCGAGGTCGCGGAAGCCGGCGTGGACGTGGCGGACCCGCTCGAGGAGCTCGTCGTGCCGGATCGCGCGCCAGCTGCCGTCGACCTTGCTGCGCAGCGCCGCGGGCAATTCGCGATGGCGCCGGATCGCGGCGAAGAAGAGGGCGGTGAGCGTCCCGGGGCGACCGAGGGCGCGGCCCGTGGTGCCGTTCACGGTCGCAGCTCGCTGGGAGCCGGCTGCAGCGTGAAGGTGATGAGGTTCGAGCGCAGCGTGCCGACGGCCGCCTGCACCCGGCCGCTGCCGCTCTCCGCCAGACCGGTCACGACACCGAGCTCGGCGTCGACGCTGACGGTGGTGTCCGGGGTGGACCAGGTGATCGGGGCATCGGTCACCACCGCGCCGGTCCGGTCGTAGGCGAGCGCCGACAACTGGATCGTCTCGCCCTGGACGAGGGTCGTCGACGCCGGCAGCTCCACCCGCAGCTCGACGACGCCGTCGCCGGTGGTCGGGAGGTCGGCGCATCCCGCCATGAGCACGCCGACGAGGGCCGCGACGACGGGGCGCACGCTCACGCCGATTCGCTGCCGGGCAGGCTGCCCTGCTCGAGGCCGCTCAGCGTGGCGCGGGCATGGTCCACCCAGCGCGCCATCTCGGGGTCGCGCAGCGGCCGGGCGAGGAACTGGCGCAGGTGCTCGGCGGCGCGGTCCGGGTCGCCACGGCGGAGCAGCAGGAAGGCGAGGCCGTAGTGCGCCCCGACGAGGCCCTCGTCGAGCTCGAGGGCGCGGCGATAGTGGCGGATCGCCTCTTCCTGCCGCCCCGTCTTCGAGAGGGCGATGGCGATGTACTGGAGCACCTTGGTGTTGTGGGGCTCGTCGCGCAGCGCCAGCTGGTAGGAGGTCACCGCCGCCTCGAGGTCGCCCTGGCGCTCGAGGGCCAGGCCCTCGTTCAGGTAGTCGAGCCGCCGCGGCGCGAGGGTCTCGTCATCCCCGGTGAGGATGCGCTTCCACCAGCTCATGCGACGGGTCGGGACGGGAGGCGAGGCATCGGGGAAAGGTAGGCCGCGCCGCGTGCCGCGGCAACGCGGCGCACGGCCGTTCCGTCGGCGATTGGCCGGTCCGGCCCGAACCCGGTAGGTTGCCGGGGAGCAGCCTTCCCGCCCCCAGGAGCCCGCCATGCCACGACGGAAGCCGACCCCCGCCCGTACCGTCCTCGAGATCGACTGGGCCCTCTTCGGGGAGCTCTGCCGCGCCCTCGCGGTGCACGTCGCTCGCGGCTACCGGCCCGACCTGGTCGTCGGGATCGCCAAGGCCGGGGTGATCCCCGCCGCGATCATCGCCTCGATCCTGCAGGTGGAGTTCGCCGCGATGGTGATCGCGCGCCGCCATGACGAGGACGAGCCCGAACTGGTGGCGGGGCCACCGCCGATCGTGCACGGTCGACGCGTCCTGCTGGTCGACGAGACGTGTGACACCGGCGACACCATCAAGCTCGCGCTGAACACCCTCAAGGTCGCCGGCCCGGCCGATGTCCGGACCGCGGTGTCGTTCCGGACCGGCAGCTACCAGCCGGACTTCCAGGCGTTCGAGACGGACAAGGCGATCGTGCTGCCCTGGGATCGCGAGGTGATCGTCGATGGGGATCTCGTGACGAGGCCCGACCTCGCGGAGTGGCTGTCGACCTGAGCGCTAGCCGCGCACGAGCGGGTCCACCGCCTCGCGCCACGAGCCGCCGGCGGCGAGGAGGTCGCTCGCCGCGGCGATGACCTCGGCCGAGCTGACGAGGAACCCGCAGGCGTCGTCGCCCGCCGAGCGACACGAGACCTCGAGGAACGCGAGCGATTCCCCGGCGATGTCGCCGAGGAGCGCGGCGAGCATCCCGGCGGTGAAGTGGCACCCGGGTGCGGTCGCGCTGTCGGGATCGGCTTCGGCCGCATTGCGGGACTCCAGCAGCACCGCCGTGCCCGCCAGGTCGCTGGTGACCACGTCGCCCCACCCGTCCGCCGCGAGGAACTCCTGCAGCAGCGGCCCGAACCAGCGCGCGTCGAGATGCGCGGCGTCCTCGAGGCCGGCTCGATCCCGGACGAAGCCGGTCCATCGTGCGGCGAGTGCGTGCCCGGTGGCCGCACCGGCCGGGGTGAGGATGCCCGCCGGGTCCACCCCCTCCGATTCGAGTCGGAGGCGCAGCAGGTGGAGCGACGCGGGTGCGATGGGCAGGGTGGGCACGGAGCGCGAAGCTACTCCGCGCGGTCGAGCCGCCGCAAGAGCTCGGCCTCGTCGATCACCTCGATCCCGAGCGCCTCGGCCTTGGCGAGCTTGTCGCCCGCCTCGCTCCCCGCCACCACCGCCGTCGTCTTGCGCGACACCGCGGACTTGACGACGCCGCCGGCCGCCTCGATGCGCTGCGTCGCCTCCGCCCGCGACAGCGTCGGGAGCGTGCCGGTGAGGACCAGGATCTGGCCGTCGAGCGGCCGGGGTCCGTCGGCCTGCACGCCGGCCTCCTCCTGGGCCACGCCGAGGGCGCGCAGGCGATCGAGCAGCGCGGCGGTGCCCGGGTCCTCGCAGAACTCGCGCAGCGAGCCGCTGATCGCGGGGCCGATCCCGTCGAGCGCCTCGAGGTTCTGGGCGGTCGCCTCACGGATCGCGTCGAGCGTGCCGAAGCGGCGCGCCAGGAGCTTGGCGGCGGTCGCCCCGACGTGCCGGATGCCAAGGGCGGCGAGCAGGGCGTGCAGCGGCCGCTCGCGCGCCGCGGCGATCGCCTGCACCAGTGCGGCCGCCGACTGGTCGGCGAATCCCTCGAGTTCGCGCAGCGTGTCGGCGGTCAGGGTGAAGAAGTCGGCCGCATCACGCACCAGGTGCGCATCGAGCAGCTGCCGAACCCGTTCCGGCCCGAGTCCCTCGATGTCGAGTCCCGCGCGCGAGACGAAGTGCACCAGCTGCTCGTACGCCCGCCCGGGACAGCGCGGGTCGGGACAGTAGCGGGCGGCCTCGCCTTCGGGGCGGACGAGCAGGGTGCCGCTGAACGGGCAGTGGGTCGGCGGCTGCCAGGGGACCTCGGCCCCGGTGCGCCGGCTGCGATCGGGCCCCAGCACCTTGGGGATCACGTCGCCGGAGCGGATCACCTCGACGACGTCGCCGATCCGCACGTCGCGACTCGCGATCACGTCCTCGTTGTGGAGCGTCGCCCGGGTCACCGTGACCCCGCCGATCCGCACCGGCTCGAGGATCGCCGTCGGCGCGAGCGCGCCGGTGCGGCCGATGTTGACCTCGATGTCCAGCAGCCGGGTGAACGCCGACTCGGCCGGGAACTTCCGTGCGATCGCCCAGCGCGGGACCCGATTGCCGACGACGCCGAGTTCGACCTGGACGGCGAGGTCGTTGATCTTGATCACCAGTCCGTCGGCGTCGAAGGCGAGGTCGCGGATGCGCGTCGCCCAGCCGTCGCACGCGGCGACGGCGTCGTCGATCCCGTCCACCACCACGTGGTGCGGTTCGACGGGCACGCCCCAGCGCGCCAGCGCCGCCAGCATCCCGTCGTGCGTGTCGGCGGGCGCCGTGCCGTCGAGGACCACGACCTGGTAGCCGAAGAACGCCAGGCGCCGTCGGCGTGCCTCTGCCGGGTCGAGCGCGCGGAGCGCACCGGCCGCGGCGTTGCGCGGGTTCTGCAGCGGCTCCAGCCCCCGGGCCTCGCGATCGCGGTTCACCCGCGCGAACGCGGCGCGACCGATGTAGACCTCGCCGCGGATCTCGAGGCGCGCCGGCCAGTCGCTGCCGTCGAGCCGGAGCGGGATGTCGCCGATGCTGCGCACGTTCGCGGTGATTTCCTCGCCCTCGGTGCCGTTGCCGCGCGTCACCCCCCGCACGAGGATCCCGTCCTCGTAGGTCAGCGAGAGCGCGGCGCCGTCGATCTTCACCTCGAGCGCCAGCGCCGCCTCGGCGACCCGGCCGTCGAGCCGCACGAGCTTCTGGTGCCAGTCGCGCAGTTCCTCGGTGGTGAAGGCGTTGTCGAGCGACAGCATCGGCACCGCGTGGCGGGCCTTCGGCAGGTACTCCGCCGGTGCCCCGCCGACCCGGCGTGTGGGGGAGTCGGCGGTCGCGAGCGCCGGGTGCGCCGCCTCCAGCGCCTGCAGGGCACGGAAGAGCCGGTCGTACTCGGCGTCGCTGATCTCCGGGGCGTCGAGCTCGTAGTACGCCCGGTTGGCCCGCTCCAGCTCGGCCCGGAGCGCCGCCGCCTCGGCCGCGGGATCGGCGCCGCTCACGAGCCGGTGCGTTCGGCGAGCGCCGCCAGGTGGCGGGCCGCGATCCGCTTGTACTCGGTGTCCATCGGCTCGACGATCGGCAGGCGCCCGATCGCCTCGAAGGTGGTCCGGGCCTCGGCCCACTTCTCCCGGTCGAGGTACACCTCGCCGAGGTCGAGGTAGTGGAAGATGCGCCCGGGATCGTGCTGCACGGCCAGCCGGAGGTGGCGTTCGGCGCTGTCCCACGAGGCGAGGTTGAAGATGCTCGCGCCGAGGAAGGTGCGCGCGAAGAAGCGCTCGACCGGCGAGAGCCGCTGGATCTCCGCATGCCAGCGTCCCAGCACGTGGTGCGCCCCCGCATGCGTGGGGTCGAGTCCGAGGGCCTTCAGCGCCTCGTTCCGGATCTCGACCGCCCCCTCCACCCGCTCCCGCTTGCTCTTCGTCAGGGCCACCCGGCCGATCGCGTTGGCGAGGACGAAATGTCCATCCGCCCCGTCCGGGTTCGCGGCGACCCCGCGACGGGCATAGCTTTCGGCCAGCGCGTACAGCGAGTCGCGCGCCGCGTCGGGCAGCGAGTCGGGAACCACCTTGCCGAGGTCGACCAGGACGTGCGCGAGGCGCCAGTTCGCCTCGTAGCTCCCCGGGTCGCGCCGGACCGCCTCGGTGAGCAGCGTCCGCGCGGCGGCCAGGTCCCAGCGCTCCATCGCCGCGATCCCGCCGGCCAGCGGGTCGGCCTGGGCGGCGAGGGGTGCGGCGGACACGAGCAGGGCGATGAGGGCGGGACGCAGCACGGGGCACTCGTACACGGGATTCCTTGGCCAGGGGCGCAACGCGCCGGGGTTGAATGGTCGTTCCACGCCTGATCGAACGCAAGCGAGATGGCGCGGCACTCGGCGGGGACGAGTGGCGCGCGCTGATCTCGCACTACGCCGCGGGCCGGGTGCCGGATTACCAGATGGCCGCGCTCTGCATGGCGGTGGTGTTCCGGGGGCTCGAGCCCGCGGAGCTGGTCGCCCTCACCGACGCGATGCGCGACTCCGGCGCGAGCCTCCCCCGCGGGACCGGCACGCTGCCGCGCATCGACAAGCACTCCACCGGTGGCGTCGGCGACACGACGTCGCTGATCCTGGCCCCGCTGCTCGCCGCGTGCGGCGTCGCCGTCCCGATGATGTCCGGGCGCGGACTCGGCCACACCGGCGGCACGCTGGACAAGCTGGAGAGCATCCCGGGGTTCCGCACCGCGCTGACGCTCGAGGAGGCCGCCCGGCAGCTCGACGCCATCGGGGTCGTCATGCTCGGCCAGACCGAGGAGATCGCCCCGGCGGATCGCCGCCTCTATGCCCTGCGCGACGTGACCGGGACCGTCGAGTCGATCCCGCTCATCGCCGCGAGCATCATGTCGAAGAAGCTCGCCGAGTCGCTCGATGGCCTCGTGCTCGACGTGAAGGTCGGCAGCGGCGCGTTCCTCCCCGGCATCGACCGGGCCCGGCAGCTCGCGCGCACGATGGTGGCCCTCGGCGCCCGCGCCGGATGCCCCACCGTGGCGGTGCTCACCGCGATGGATCGCCCCCTCGCGGCGGCCGCCGGCAATGCCCTCGAGGTGCGCGAGGCGATCGCCGCGCTGCGGGGCGAGCGCGACGACGCCCTGATGAGCGTCACCCTCGCCCTCGGGGTGGAGATGCTGCGCCTCGCCGGGATCGCCACCGATGACGCCGCGGCCCGGGCACGACTGCGCGCGGCGATCGCGAGCGGGGCGGCACTGGAGCGCTTCGCCGAGATGATCCGCTGGCAGGAGGGCGATCCGGCCGTCCTCGACCAGCCGGACCGACTCCCCACGGCCCCGGTGGTCGTGCCGGTCCCGGCCGGTCGCGCGGGCGTCCTGCCGCCGCTGCCGCCCCGGGCCCTCGGCGCCGTGGTCACCCTGCTCGGTGGCGGGCGCCGCCTGCACACCGACACGATCGACCCGGCCGTCGGCCTGGTGACCTGCGCGCCGTCCGGGGCGCGGGTCGAGGCCGCCGATCCGGTCTTCCTGGTGCACGCCCGGGACGCCGCCGATGCCGAGGCCGCCGTCGCGGCGCTCGGTGAGGTCCTGCAGGCGGTCTGGGAGGACGGCGGCACCCTGCTGCCCCTCGTCCTCGACCGCATCACCACCGCCGATCTCCCCTCGACCGGAGCCCTGACATGATGCAATTCCTCGGTATGGCGGCCCTGGTGGCCCTCTTCCTCTGGCTGGTCGGGTTCGGGCGCCGCACGCCGGTCGTCGCGCCGGAAGATGACATCGAGACCCCGCTCGACGCGGATGACCTCGCGGAGGCCGAGCGGGAACTCGCCGAGGACCCCGAGGCGCGGCCGATCCACGATGCGTTCGATGATGACGACGACGATGACTGGGGGCCCGGCACCAGCCACAGCGCGCTGCCGGGGATCATCTAGGGGCGAGAAGCGATACGCGAGAAGCGAGAAGCGAGAGGACTCCGTTGAATCCTCTCGCTTCTCGCTTCTCCCTTCTCGCTTCTCGCTTCAGACGTCCAGCACGCTCACGTACCGGGCGTTCGCCTCGATGAACTCGCGGCGGGGCTCGACGTCGTCGCCCATCAGCTCGTCGAACAGCTTGCTCGCCTCGACGGCGTCCTCGAGGGTGACGCGCAGGATGGTGCGCGTCTCGGGGTCCATCGTGGTCTTCCAGAGCTGCTCGGGGTTCATCTCGCCGAGGCCCTTGTAGCGCTGGAGGCTGACGTTGCCGCGGCTGCCCTTCTCCTCCAGGCGGGTGGTGAACTCCTGCCGCTCGGTCTCGTCGTAGGCATAGTACTCCTCCTTGCCCTTGGCGACCCGGTACAGCGGCGGCTGGGCGATGTAGATGTACCCGGCCTCGATCAGCTCCGGCATCTGCCGGAAGAAGAACGTCAGCAGCAGCGTGCGGATGTGCGCCCCATCGACGTCCGCGTCCGTCATGATGATGATCTTGTGGTAGCGGGCGTCCTCGAGCTTGAAGTCCTCGCGGATGCCGGTGCCGATCGCGGTGATGATCGCCCGGATCTCGAGGTTGCCGAGGATGCGGTCGATCCGGGCGCGCTCGACGTTGAGGATCTTGCCGCGGAGCGGCAGGATCGCCTGGAACTGCCGGTTGCGGCCCTGCTTGGCCGAGCCGCCGGCGGAGTCGCCCTCGACCAGGTACAGCTCGGAGAGCGACGGGTCATCGACCGAGCAGTCGGCGAGCTTGCCCGGCAGGACGGCGTTCTCGAGGCCGGACTTCTTCCGCACCAGCTCGCGCGCCTTGCGCGCCGCCTCGCGGGCGCGCGCCGCGCTGACCGCCTTCTCGATGATGGCGCGGGCGACCGGCGGGTGTTCCTCCAGGAACTGGCCCAGGTGCTCGTTGACCAGCGCCCGCACGATCCCCTCGACCTCGCCGTTGCCGAGCTTGGTCTTGGTCTGCCCCTCGAACTGCGGCTCCCGCACCTTCACGTGGAGCACGCAGGTCATCCCCTCGCGGGCGTCGTCGCCGCTCAGGGTGAAGTCGGCCTTCTTGAGGTAGTTCCCCTTCTTCGCGATGTCGTTCACGGTCCGGGTCAGCGCCGACTTGAACCCGGTGAGGTGCGTGCCGCCCTCGTGGGTGTTGATGTTGTTCACGAAGGTGAAGGTGTTCTCGTTGTAGCCGTCCTCCCACTGGATCGCGACGTCGACGTCGATGTCGTCGCGGGTCGCCGTGAAGTGGACCGGCTTCGGGTGCAGCGGCTTCTTGTTCCGGTTCAGCCACTGGACGAACTCGACGAGGCCGCCCTCGTAGTGGAAGGTCTCGGTCCGCGGCGTCTCGGGCCGCTCGTCGGTGAGGACGATGCTGATCCCGCCGTTGAGGAAGGCGAGCTGGCGCAGCCGGTCGGCGAGGGTGCCCCAGTCGAACTCGAGGACCGAGAAGATCTCGGGGTCGGGCTTGAAGGTCACCGTCGTGCCGGTGCTCGGCGCCATCCCGATCACGGTCAGCTTCTGGGTGGTGATGCCGCGGACGAACTGCATCTGGTGGCGGGCGCCGTCGCGGTCGACGAGCACCGTCAGCCGCTCCGAGAGCGCGTTGACCACCGAGACGCCGACGCCGTGCAGGCCGCCCGACACCTTGTAGGAGTTCTTGTCGAACTTGCCGCCGGCGTGCAGTACCGTGAGCGCCAGCTCGACCCCGGGGATGCCCTCGACCGGGTGGACGTCGACCGGGATCCCGCGCCCGTTGTCCGAGACCGTCAGGCCGCCGTCGCGATGGATGGTGACCTCGATCCGGTCGCAGTAGCCGGCCAGCGCCTCGTCGATCGAGTTGTCGACCACCTCGTAGACCAGGTGATGCAGCCCGTTCTCGCCGGTGGAGCCGATGTACATGCCGGGCCGCTTGCGCACGGCCTCGAGGCCCTTGAGGACCGTGATCGACTGGGCGCCGTAGTCGCCCGAGTCCGCCTGCCTGGGTGCCTTCGCCATCGTCCCTCGCGTGTCGCGGTGATCAGCGCTGGTCGAGTGGACCGACCAGCCAGCGGATGCCCTTCACCCGTCCCTTCCTCGACCCGTTCACCCGGGTGAGGATCGACGGGGCCATCAATCCCAGCTCGGTGGCCCAGCTCGCGCTCGCCACCCGGACCACGAGCGTCCCGTCCGGTGACACCGCCATCGCGCGGGTCACCGCGGCGATCTGCGGGCCGACCAGTCCTGGCCACTGCTCCACGACGTCCGCGAGGTCGAGTCGCTTGCGGATCCCGCTCCGGGCGATCCATGCCTCGAGGGCGTCGGCGAGGGGAACCGGCCGGCTGGCTACCCCTGCCGGATCGTGCCGTCGCGCACGTGCCACCGTGCCACCTCCAGTGCGTCGGGGAGGTCGGCCTCCCGCGGTGCCGTCACCACCAGTTGCGCGTCCATGGCGCCGAGTCGCCGGGCCAGCCGGTCCTGTCGCGCGGCATCGAGTTCCGCGAAGACGTCGTCGACCAGCAGGGCCGGTGTCGTCTCGCGGGCCGCCTGGAGCGTCGCATGCTCGAGCAGCCGCAGCCCGATCGCCGCCGTGCGGTGCTGCCCGGTCGATCCGTAGCGCCGCAGGGAGTGCCCGCCGAGTCCGAGGGCGAGGTCATCCCGGTGCGGCCCGACATGGGTCTGGCCCCGGGCCAGGTCCCGCTCGCGCTGCGCCGCCAGCGCCGCCTCCCACGCCGCCGGCTCGACGAGTTCCGACGCTCCCCGATAGCGCAACTCCACCGGCAGCGGCTCGCCGAGGCCGTCGAGTGCCTCCCGCCAGGCGCCGCCCGCCGTGGCGACCCAGTCGAGCCGGTGCCGGAGCACGGCCGCACCACTCGCGGCGAGCACCCCGTCGAAGGCCGCCGCGCTCGGTCCATCATGGCGCCGCAGGGCGGCGTTGCGCTGGGCCACCGCCGCCCGGTACCGCAGCAGCGCCCCAAGATACGCGGGGTGTGCCAGCGAGAGCATCCGGTCGAGCCAGCGGCGCCGCTCGGCGGCTCCGCCCTGGACCAGCGCGAGGTCGGTCGGCAGGAACGCCACCGCGAGCCAGTGCCCGAGGGCATCGGTGATTCGCGGACAGTCGGCCCCGTCGATCGTCACCCGCTTGCGGCCCCCCGCCGCGTCCCAGGTCACCGCGATGGCGAGGCCGTCCTCGCGCACCAGGCCGACGTGGAACCCGGGTCCGCCGAACCGGGCGACTTCCCGGTCCCGGGCCCCGCGCAGCGACCGGAACAGGACCGGATAGGCGAGCGCCTCGAGGAGGTTGGTCTTGCCGTGCCCGTTCGGGCCCAGCAAGGCGATGCCGCGCGCGGGCAGGACCAGCTCGGCGTCGGTGAGGTTCCGGACGCTCCGGACCACCAGCGACGCCGCTCGCATCGACTCAGCGGCCGTGGAACACCGGCGCGCGCTTCTCGAGGAAGGCCGCCGTCCCTTCGGCCTTGTCGTCGCTCGCGCAGGCCGTGCCGAACGCCGTCGCCTCGATCGCCAGCCCGTCATCGAGCGACGCATCGAGTGCCGCGTCGATGGTGCGCAGGCAGAGGGCGATGGCCAGCGGTCCCATGCCGAGCATCGTGGCGGCGAGCGCGCGGGCCTCGTCGAGCAGCGTGCCCGCCTCTACCACACGATTGACCAGGCCGATCCGCTCGGCCTCCTCGGCGCCGACCATGCGCGCACTCAGCAGCAGCTCGGTCGCGCGACCGCGGCCCACGAGGCGCGGGAGGCGCACCGTGCCGCCATAGCCGGGAATCAGGCCGAGCTTGACCTCGGGCTGGCCGAACTTCGCATTGGGGCTCGCCAGCCGGACGTGGCAGGCCATCGCCAGCTCGCACCCGCCGCCGAGCGCGAAGCCGTTGACCGCCGCGATGACCGGCTTCTCCAGGCGCTCGAGGGCCCGGAAGGCCGCCTGACCTCGCGTCGCGAGGTCGCGTCCGGCGTCGCCATCGACCGCGGCGAGTTCGCCGATGTCGGCCCCGGCGACGAAGGCCTTCTCGCCGGCACCGGTGAGGATCAGCGCCCGAGTCTCGGGGTCGCCGGAGACGTCCGCCGCGAGCTGCGCGAGGTCGGCGATCACGGCGCCGTTGAGGGCGTTGAGCTTGTCGGGGCGGTTGATGGTCGCGACGGCGATCCCGTCGGGCGAGCGCTCGAGGAGCAGGGTGGTGTACGCCATCCCCAAAGATAGCGGCGCCCCACGCGAAATGGACGGTTCCGTCCCCGTCCCGGCACCCTAGATTGCGTGGATGCCGACCATCCTTGCCCTCGACGAGGGGACCACCGGCACCACCGCGCTGGTGATCGGTCCCGACGGCGCGGTGCTCGGCCGCGGATACCGCGAGATCCCGCAGCATTTCCCCGCACCGGGCCATGTCGAGCACGATCCCGAGATCCTCTTCCACGCCACCGTCGCCGCGGCGCGCGATGCCCTCGCCGAGGCCGGCGTGATGCCCGACGGCATCGGCATCACGAACCAGCGCG
>ERZ795053.158-NODE-158-length-83457-cov-16.610681_pt1 | contig 83457 bp, 73 predicted proteins | sample MGYA00375137_ERZ795053 | MGnify/ENA primary metagenome ERZ795053 (study PRJEB30182, sample SAMN05720284) | activated sludge metagenome | isolation source: Anaerobic digester | place: Hong Kong | collected 2014-12-17 ...
TCTGCTCGTCATATTTTGCCGTGATATCGGCCAGCATCTGTTGCTCGTCTTCCGGACTGATCTCTTTGCCTTTTGCTTTCAGGGAAGCCACTTCGATCTGCACCAGGGTCTTGGCAGCCTGAGCTCCTCCCATCACTGCGATCCGGGCGTTGGGCCAGGCTACGATCAGTCTTGGGTCATAAGCCTTCCCGCACATGGCATAATTACCAGCGCCGAAACTGTTGCCGGCAATGATGGTAAATTTTGGTACCACAGAATTGGCTACGGCATTCACCAACTTGGCTCCGTCTTTGATGATACCTCCATGTTCACTCTTGCTGCCCACCATGAATCCGGTCACGTCCTGGATGAATACCAGTGGTATCTTCTTCTGGTTGCAGTTCATGATGAAACGTGCAGCTTTGTCGGCACTATCGCTGTAGATCACACCGCCAAACTGCAATTCGCCTTTGGCATTCTTGACCACCTTGCGTTGGTTGGCCACAATGCCCACAGCCCAGCCGTCTATCCGTGCATAGCCACACAGAATGCTCTTGCCGTATTCAGCTTTGTATTCTTCGAACTGCGAATCATCCACCAGCCGGCGAATGATGATTTCCATATCATAAGGTTTGGAAGGGTCTTCGGGAATCGTGCCCAGTATCTCCAGTTCGTCTAATGCAGGAGCCGCAGGTTTGATCCGGTCAAAACCGGCAGATGCAGGTGCGCCCAGCTTACCCATGATCTCCCGGACCTTCAGCAGGCAATCGGCATCATCTTCTGCCTCATAATCGCAGATACCGGAAATGGCATTGGTGGTATGTGCACCTCCCAGTGTTTCGGCATCGATCTCTTCCCCAATGGCAGCTTTGACCAGATAGGGCCCGGCCAGGAAAATGCTGCCGGTCTTTTTCACAATGATGGCCTCGTCGCTCATGATGGGCAGGTAAGCACCGCCCGCTACACAGGAACCCATGATGGCAGCGATCTGGGTGATGCCCATGCTGCTCATGATGGCGTTGTTGCGAAAGATGCGACCGAAATTCTCTTTGTCGGGGAATATCTCATCCTGCATAGGAAGAAACACTCCGGCACTGTCCACCAGATAGATGATGGGTAGCCTGTTCTCCATGGCAATTTCCTGTGCCCTCAGGTTCTTCTTGCCTGTGATGGGAAACCAGGCACCGGCTTTTACAGTGGCATCATTAGCCACCACCAGGCATTGCCTGCCTGATACATAGCCCATGACCACGACCACCCCGCCGGAAGGACATCCACCCTGTTCCTGATACATATCGTACCCTGCAAAGCCGCCAATCTCCAGACGCTCGCTTCCGGGATCCAGCAAGGCGTCAATGCGCTCACGGGCGGTCATCTTGCCTTTAGCATGCAGTTTCTCTATGTTCTTTTTACCACCGCCCAACATGATCTCTCCAAGCCTGGATTCCATCCGGGAGATCTGCAGGCGCATGCTGTCTTCGTTCCTGTTCTGTTCTAAATTCATACGTGTACCTGAACAGCAAAAATAGGACAAAAGGCAGCGGTATGCACAGTGGTTTTGCTATCTTTGCACCGGGCAAGTCTTATACGACCAGCTCCTGCTGAATCCCCCAGGTCCTGACGGAAGCAAGGGTAGGTGGTCGTAGCGGTGCGATGTAAGTAACTTGCCCATTTTTTTTGCACAACCTGTCATTTTTGATCATATCTTTCATACATTACTTTTATCCCTGTAAAAAAATACTATGAAATTCTTTATTGATACAGCCAATCTGGAAGAGATCAAAGAAGCCGCTGCGCTGGGCATTCTGGATGGGGTGACCACCAATCCATCGCTGATGGCGAAGGTGGGGGTATCCGGCGAAGAGAACATTCGTAACCATTACAAAGCCATTTGCGAAATCGTGGATGGAGATATCAGTGCTGAGGTGATCGCTACTGACTATGATGGCATCATCAGAGAGGGGAAAGAACTGGCAGCCTTACATCCGAACATCGTGGTGAAAGTACCCATGATCAAAGATGGCGTGAAAGCTATCAGATGGTTTACTGATAACGGTATCCGCACCAATTGCACACTCGTATTCAGTGCAGGTCAGGCAATCCTGGCTGCCAAGGCAGGGGCCACTTATCTGTCGCCGTTCATTGGTCGCATTGACGATATCAACTGGGATGGTATGGATCTGATCGCACAGATCGTGCACATATACAATGTTCATGGATTTGACACACAGGTACTGGCGGCATCTATCCGCAACCCCATGCATATTGTCAAATGTGCAGAGGCTGGTGCCGATGTGGTGACCTGTCCGCTCAGTTCCATCATGGGATTGTTCAAACATCCGCTCACTGATATCGGACTGGCACAGTTCCTTGCAGATCACAAGAAAGCAAACGGCTAATTACAGATTTACCGAAGGGTTGTCTGCAGAATGAAATAAGGAATTGGTTGTTTCTGTTCAGGACTTCGTCAGAGGCCAACGTAGCTTTCCTCCACAATGAAATCCATCAGCTTCTTAAAGTTATAGCCATTCTGGTTATAGCTTTCCAGCTGTCTGTCTGCACCGGTGCCGTTGTTCAGGATCCATTTGATGTGTTCCATCTCTTCCCGGCTGCCTAGTTCATCCAGCACATCATCCACCAGTTCTATCACCTCCAGAATGAGGTCTTTGGTGTTGACTTCTTTTTGCTTGCCAAAATCGATCAGGTTGCCCTCAATACCAAATCGGGCTGCACGCCATTTGTTTTCATTGATGAGCGCCTTGTCATAGTTGCGCCATCCCATATTGCTGCGCATAAGTTTGTACAGCTTGGCAGTAAGTGCCTGCATGAGTGCTGCCAGAGCAACGGTCTCATCGGCACGCAGTGTTACATCGCAGATGCGGAATTCGATCGTATTGAAATAAGGATGCACCCGCAGATCCCACCAGATCTTTTTACCATTGTCTATGCAGTTGGTCTTGACCAGCAACGCCACGAAATTGTCAAAGTGACTTGCGTCGTTGAACACGTCGGGTAATCCTGTTCGGGGAAACTTGTCAAACACTTTGGTGCGGAAGCTCTTGAACCCTGTATTCCGGCCTTCCCAGAAAGGGCTGTTGGTGCTGAGGGAAAAGATGTGGGGGAGGAAGTAACGCAGGGAGTTCATCATGAATACTGCCACATCTCTTGAAGGCATTCCTACATGCACATGCAAGCCGAAGATGAGATTGCTTCGTGCAGCATCCTGCATCTCATTGATGATCTCCTCATACCTGGGATGATTGGTAATGAGCTGCTCTTCCCACTGGGCGAAGGGGTGGGTTCCTGCCGCTGCGATCTTCAGGTTGTCTTTATCTGCCAGGTCAGCTACGATCCTGCGTAACTTGAAAACCTCCTGGCGTGCTTCCTTGATGTCTGCACAGATCTTGGTGGCCACTTCTACCACACTCTGGTGCATCTCAGCCTTGATCTGCTCACCGGTAGCCTCACCGGCATCAATGATATGATGCCGGCGATGGGCGAGATCGCGGGAAACAGGATCAATGATCTGAAACTCTTCTTCTATTCCTAAGGTAAATGGCGACAGGTCGATCATAGTCAATTCGTGCTTGCTGCGCTAAATATAGGCAGGGTTTCTCCTTTATGCGGAAAACCATACACAGAATTTTTTATGAAGGTGCCAAAGCTCAGGTTGACCACGCCCGGTTTATGGTTGAGGGCTTTCTCAATGGCCATGTCTGCTGCGTTCTGTATGATCCAGGCAAAGTTCTCTTCACCCACACTTAAGCGCTCAGCATCAGGAGCCGGATTGCAGAAGTCAATGGCATAAGGAATGCCGTCTCTGACCGCCCACTCAACTGTATTGAAGTCATAGCCGAGTCCCTGGTTCAGGGCAATGGTGTACTTGCGAACAGTTTCCATCAGCTCTGCACTGGCCTGCGGCCCGTTCCAGGTGTACCGCAGGTGATGCGGGTTGCGTGGTTCGTAATACATGATATGCACACGGTCGCCAGCCAGGTAATAGCATCGGAAATAGTAATCAAAAGTGATCTCTTCCTGCAGCATCATGACGTCGGTACCGCTGTCTTTATAGACCTCAAAGAACTGTTCAATGGATTCGATCTTGGTCACACCTCTCCATCCACCACCATCATGCGGCTTCATGTAGGCAGGAAGTCCGGTATAATTAAAGATCGATTGCCAGTCCATCGGGTACTTCAGGTTGCGGAATGATCCTTCCTTGGTATTGGGTGGCATATCATGGGAGGGAAGCAGCACTGACTTCGGTACAGGAATTCCCAGTTTAACTGCCAGGGCGTTGTTGAAGAATTTTTCATCAGCACTCCACCAGAACGGATTGTTCATCACATAGGTGCCACTCATGGCGGCATTCTTCAGATAGGCACGATAGAATGGAGCATCGTGGCTGATGCGATCCAGAATGACGGTATATTCTGTAGGCTCACCCTGCATGACCTTATCTATGCTGACCTTTTCTGCAACGATGCCGGGTACATTCCTGCTGTTGATGGTATCTACGAAGGCATTGGGGAAGCTGTCTTCCTGACCAAACAATATTCCTATTTTCTTGATTTCCATTTTATTATGGGATTTTATTTATTAGTTGCTTTAAAGAAGTTCTTTGGTTTTTTCAATGTCCAGCAGACTTAAAAAGTAGGGGAGCTGCTCTCTCCAGCAAGGCCAGTCATGCTTGTCATTCGGCTTCACCTGCAGCATGTGAGGCACTTGTTTGGTACCCAACACATGAGCCAGATTATAGTTGGCATCGAGGCACATGTCATACTCAGCAGAACCCAGGAATATCTGCGATTTCCAGAGCCAGGGATCCTCCAGGTCCGGCAGATAATCTACCGGATTGTTGAAGTAAACATCATCGTTATACACCCCATCCATCTGATCGCGAATGTCAAACTTTGCCGCAAGGGAAAATATGGCAGCAACCAGATCAGGGTGCCGGAGGCCGAAATTCATAGCATGATACCCGCCAAAACTGCATCCTGCTGTTCCTATCCGCGAAAAACCGGTCTCTTCCTTCATCCGGGGATACAATTCTTCTGTCAGCATCTGATCATAGAGTATATGATTTTTGACACGATATTCGGGGGCTGCATCAGTATTGTACCAGCTGTGTTTATCAATTCCGTCCGGGCAATACACCTTGATCATCCCCTGGTCGATGAACCAGCCGATGGCCTCGATGAGCTTAAAATCGCGGTTCTCATTGTGCATGCCCATAGAGGTGGGAAACAGCACGATAGGGAAACCTTCTGTGCCGAATGTTAACATTTCCATTTTCAGCCCGAGTACAGGGCTTTCCCAGCTGTGTTTTTCTTCGTTGAAATTGCTCACGTTGCTATCTTCTTTGAGGCAGCAAAGGTAGGCCAAGACAAGCAGAACAAGGTAGTGATTTTTATCTCCCTTCTGCCTGTAATACAGGATTTGCCCCGCTTTATGCCAAATTGCCTGATAAACGTTTTATGGTGGGTGGATCAGGTTTGATTCTGCAGAATATGTGCATAAAGCGACCTTCCACTTCCCAATGCATAGTACCTTTGTATGAAAGGGTGGAAGGTGCCGAGCAGGAAATCTACTGAGAGCAGGGAAGAGGTTATCAGATCGTCATATCTGGCCAGAGCGGTCAGTCTTACCATCGTCCTGCCTCCGGAATATGCAAGCAAACCTTATCCGGTATTGTGGTTGCTGGATGGCCAGGATATTCCAAGCCTGCAGCTGACCGAAACCATGAACCGCCTCTACAGAAGACGCTCGGTTCAGCACTTCATAGTTGTGGGTATTCATGCCAATGAACGAAGACTGGATGAATACGGCACCATCGAAATGCCTGATTACAAGAATATGGGGGCGAAAGCAGGACTTTTTGCCGAATTTTTTGTGCAGGAGCTTATTCCTTTCATCAGGTCTAACTATAATGTCAGCAAAGACCGGCACAAGAATGCGGTGGCCGGCTTCTCGCTGGGTGGGCTCAGTGCCATTGATATAGCCTGGAATTATCCTGAATTCTTTACCCGCGTAGGTGTCTTTTCAGGTTCACTATGGTGGCGCAAAAAAGCCATGAACAGGGGGTATCGGGATGACCGCGACAGGATCATCCATCACGTGATACGGAAAGGCGACAAGCGGGAAGGGCTGCAGTTCTGGCTGGAAGCAGGCACCGATGATGAAACGGGCGACAGAAATCACAACGGGGTCATTGATTCCATTGATGACACGATAGACCTGATCCATGAACTGGAGAATAAAGGCTATGAGCAGGGCAAAGACATTCAGTTTCTGCTGGTGCGGGGCGGAGAACATAACCAATCCACCTGGGGTGAAGTGATGCCCCATTTTCTGAAATGGGCATTTGGCATTTCCAACGTGACAGTCTGACGGAGCATTGAAAAACAGAAGACATTTCTGGACAAAAGGTATCTGGGTGGTGGTGCCATTCCTGCATGTGCAGGGAATGACCCTGTTTCCGTTCGTCCTGATCAGAAATAAAAGCCTGCTCAGCGATCCCAAATTTGTCAGGCATGAACGCATTCACCTGTGCCAGCAGATCGAACTGTGGGTGCTGCCCTTCTATGTGCTGTATCTCTGGCAATACTTCACCGGCAGAAGGCAAGGCCTTTCACACGATCAGGCTTATCGTCAGATCAATTTTGAAAGAGAAGCATACCGGTATGAAAGCCAGAAAGGCTACCTGAGATCCAGACCGGGCAGGGCCTGGAATTTACGCTGATCGCCGGCAGGTTCACCTGGAAATAGGAGCAGGTAAACCGGTTTCCGGGCACCAGGGGGCTGTGTGAACAAATGGTGAAACGCTATTCTTTTGCGCTTGTTTATATTCGCACCGCAAAAAAAAGACAACATGATCAAAGCAGCAGAGTGGCAGTTTCCTTATGAAACAGACCCTCGTTACCATAAAAGTGTAGCCTATTTCTCCATGGAATTTGCCATAGCCCAGGCACTAAAGATCTATTCAGGAGGCCTCGGTTTCCTGGCCGGCTCACACATGCGAAGCGCCTATGAACTCAGGCAACCTGTTTTCGGGATCGGCATGCTTTGGCGGTTTGGTTATTATGACCAGATTCGTGATGACAACGGCTTCATGGCTGTGCAGTTCCAGAAAAAACTGTACACCTTCCTGCATCAGACAGATATTGAATTCAGCATTCCTATTGATGGAGAAGATGTACTGGTCAAGGTATATTACCTGCCACACGATGTGTTCCATTCAGCACCTCTGTTTCTGATGACAACCGATTTTCCTGAAAACAGCGACAAATCGCGTGCATACAGCCACAGGCTCTATGACAACTGGCCGGAAAACCGTGCGGCTCAGCAGGTCATTCTGGGTATTGGCGGGGCAAAGATCACAGAAGCACTGGGCGGGGTGGACATTTACCACCTCAACGAAGGACACGGACTGCCACTGGCCTTTCATTTGTTCAATACATTCAAGGATATTGAACAGGTTCGCGAACGCCTTGTATTTACAACACATACTCCGGAGAAAGCCGGAAATGAAGAACAGCGTTTCGACTTCCTGGAACGTATGGGCTTCTTTGACGGATTGCCGGTTGACCTGGTGAAAGCCACCACACATACCGATGGTGATATGCTGAGTTATACACCTGCTACACTGGTATTCAGCAAAATGGCCAATGCAGTATCTCAGCTGCATGGAGAGGTTTCCAATGATATGTGGTCTCATATCAGTGACAGAAGCCCGATCATCGCCATTACCAATGCACAACAGAAAAAGTACTGGGCAGATCGTGAAATGGAACAGGCCTTTCAGGAGGGTAACCAGCACGAGATCCGCCAGATCAAGCGGGAAATGAAGACGGAGCTTTTTGAAGTGGTGGCCAATCAGACAGGAAAGATCTTCCGGCCTGACGTACTGACCATTGTATGGGCCAGAAGATTTGCCTCTTATAAACGAGCCAATCTGATTCTCAGAAACAAACAGCGCTTCCTGGACATGATCAACAATCCGGATATGCCCGTTCAGGTCATATGGGCCGGTAAGCCCTATCCGATGGATCATGATTCTGTGACCATGTTCAATGACATCAGGTCCTTTATACAGGGAAGACCCAACTGTGCCATTCTGGTTGGCTATGAGCTGATGCTTTCCCGACAACTGAAGCGGGGTTCTGATGTGTGGCTGAATACTCCCAGAAGGCCACATGAAGCATCAGGAACTTCAGGCATGTCTGCTGCATTCAACGGTTCTGTAAACGTATCGATCAATGATGGCTGGATTCCTGAATTTGCCCGTCATGGCCAGAATTGTTTCGTGACCCCAACAGCTGATCATCATGCACTGTCCATTCAGGAGATCGATGATTTTGACCATGAGAATATCATGGACGTGCTGGAAAATGAGGTGATACCGGCTTATTACAACGATCCGGAACGCTGGGTAAAGATCATGCAGCAAAGCATGCAGGATGTGTATCCGTTCTTCGACAGTGACCGGATGGCACAGGAGTATTTTGACCGCCTGTATCTTCCTGCTTATAACCCGGTAGAGAGAAATCTTGCTGCTATGGCAGACCGTCAGTGATCAGGTTGATCGGCGGGCCACAGATGCACTCATAGCAGATGCCATAAGCTGAAAGACCTGTCTCACCTGTTCCAGCATGGCCTCATCAAACAGGCTTTCCAGGTCTTTCCAGGAATCATATGCTTCCTGGGGAAATTTGTATGCCTGTTCCAGCCCCCGTGCCTCGATCTTTACAATGTACTTCTCAGCCCACCCGAATACCGTGATCTGATAGGCGGTATGGGCGATGGTTCCCAACATTCTCATAAGTCCTGAAGCTTTTTTTCTATCTGTAGCAAAATCTCATCAACAGCCGGGCAAATATCGGCATTGATAAGTGTCAGTTCTTCCCGGTTGACCAATCCCGGGCTTCCCATATGCGGATAATCGGCACAGGATGCCGGTCTGACCGGGTAGATCGAACATTTGTTGTCAGCCTGCAGAAAAGGGCAGGGGCTTCCGTTCAGACACCATTCATCATCCTCATCCACCATCATATAAGTGGCGGCAAACTGATGCGGTTCTAACTTCAGGTGTGCGGATATCCTGATAACGTCTTCTTCTTCCAGAATGGCATTGTATCCCTTACAACAACGTGCACAACCCAGGCAATCGGTGTGCTCAAAAACTGCCTTTTCAGCCTCAAAAGCAACTTTTTCTGCCTGTTTACCGGGCTTTTTCCTGATTTCAAGAAATATTTTTTTTCTCCAACTGTCAGACATTACACATTGATATACAATAGTTTAGGAACTAAATTGAGTGCTTTTGTTAATTGCATGTGAAGAAAAATTACCCTAATGTTAACTGAATATTAAGCAAAACGGAACAAATTCTTAACTTTGATCGTACAATCAGTTAACAAGGTTGTACCTCCAAATCTAATGAAAATGAAAAAAGGAATGCTCTTCATCGCTGCGATCATGTTGCTTTTTATGACAAAAGCAGATGCTGTAGCGCAGGTGCAGGACAACGTGGTTCTGACCGATATGGGTAATGGTCTCTATGAAGTGGCCGTTTACTATGAAGATGGTCGATTGCAGGAAAAGGGGTACATGACGAATGGTCAGAGCACAGGACAGTGGGTGAGATACAGCCCTGAAGGTACTATTCTGGCTGTTGCCAGTTATAACGAATCCGGAGAAAAAGACGGTATCTGGAATATCTACTCCACCTCAGGTGAACTGGCATTTGAACTCGTATATGAGAATAACGTTCGCACCATGGCCCGCAGCTTCGACACAGAAGGAGACATGGTAAGCTACCGTGTACAATAATATTTGCGCTGTTAATGTAAAAGCCTGCTTCCCCCGGAAGCGGGCTTTTTTTACATTTGCCTGTATGCAAAAGTTCCTGCCTGTATGGCTTGCCTGTATGTTGAATGCCGCTTTCGTGGCAGCTCAGGAAGTACCCGGATATGAAGTTTATCTGATGTGGTGGGGAGGCAATGAAGTAAACGGCTATCTCTATTCTGAACCCTGGAATATTTCTGCTCATACTGGTTATGATAATCAGCCTTCCTTTTCGCCCGATGGTAGTCAGGTTCTCTTCAGCTCCTTGCGAGACGGAGTACAAACGGATATCTATTCATATTATGTACCCAACGGTCCGCTGAAACGTATAGCCGGTACACCCGAAAGCGAATACTCTCCGGAATGGATGCCAGACAGTAAATGGATCAGTACTGTGCGGGTAGAAATGGACGGCACCCAGCGCTTATGGCGTATCCGATCAGACGGCAGAAAAGCCCGTCCTCTCTATCCTGAATTTCATGATATAGGTTATTACGGAGCCATGCCTGCAGGTTCTTATGCAGCCTTCGTTTTGCCTGAGCCTTTTACCCTGCAATACTGGAACCGGGCTTCTTTACTTCCGGAAACGGTTGACTCATCAGTTGGCAGAAGCCTGAAGCCTTACCCCAATAGTAATGAACTGTTCTACGTATCTAAAAAAGACAGTACCAGTTGGACGATCAATAAATGGAAACCCGGTGAGTTGCCGGCCGCAGTAACTTCCATCCCACCTGATATGGAAGACATGGCCTGGAGTACTGACGGAAATCTGTTCATGGCCAAAGGATCAGTGATATATTACTTTGATTATATGGAAAGCGGTAATTGGTATGAAGTAGCCGACCTGTCTGTTTTTGGATTGAAGAATATTTTCAGACTTGCCTTTAGTCCCGATGGAAACTGGGTGGCTTTTGTTGCTGAAGAATAAACAATGTATGAATACTATTTTATTTGCTACCGACTTTTCTGAAGCCTCTGAGCACGCATTCAGACAGGTATTGCCCGTTGCTGATCAACTCAGGGCGAAGATCTATTTTGTGCATGTGGAACATGTGCCTGCAACTGATATACAAGCCAGCGGCGGTATGCTGGAACAGGTTATGCAGCATCGCCGCCAGGCAGCTATGGAAGGACTCAACAAAATGAAATGGGAAACTGCCGAATTTGCCTTTAATAACAACACCCACATAGAATCTGATCATATTCTTACTACAGGTATGATTGTAGAAGAGATCATACATGCTGCCGATAGCATCCAGCCGCAATTTGTGGTACTGGGTGTACCTTCACACCACCATTTTCCAGCTCTTTTTGGAGGTTCAGTAGCCGGTACATTGATCAGAAAATGCTCCTGGCCGTTGTTGCTTTTTCCTCCTGTGATAACCAGATACCCTGCCGGTGATATCCTGTTTGCTTCAGGCTGGGATGCCGGAGATGAAGAGATCCTGTCCAGGCTCATGACGCTGGCAGCACAACTGAGAAAGAAGGTGCAATTACTGCATATCAGCCAGGCCAGAGAGAACGGAAGCGAACAGCAGGTAGAAGCCTATATCAGAAAACATTTCAGCAAGGAATTAGAATCAGGTCATCTGAGATCTGTTGTGCTTTATGAAGATGACATTACCGGTGCGGTCTTGTCATATATGGAAGCCAATGAGATCAGTTTGCTGGTAGCAGGACATCATAAACACATGATAGAAGCATTTCACAGACAGATCGCAGTAAAGCTTTCTGACCATTCTCATACTCCGGTACTGATCTATCAGTCCTGATTAGTGAAGTATTTTCTGACAACCTCTTCTGCCGGTTTGCCCGCCGGAGTGAATCCTTTTGGGTTATGCCGATAGTAGTCCATATAACTGGGCCACTGCCAGAGGTAGATACCCTGGATCCATGATTCATCCTTCAACGCCCTGAACATTGCCTCATAGCACCTGACCTGCGAATCATTATTTACACCCTGCTCATCATGATCAGCATGAGGCTGTATCCAGGGCTTATCAATGCTCTTAAAGCCGATCTCTGTGATCATCATAGGTTTGTCTGTTCGCCGGTCTATCTGCTCCAGTTTATCCAGTACGGCTTCCATGCCTGAAAGCAATTCTTCATCTGTTGGACTTTCCTGTTTACTGATCGGGTAGTAGCAGTTCACAGATATGAAATCCAGCTGATCCCATATCCGGGCGCCTTCTATCTCGGCACCCCAGTTTGCCGCATAGGTCAGATATCCCCCGTACAGGCTTCTGATCTTCCTGAATAAGGTTTCCCATGCTTCCGGATGGGTCAGGGTAGCTTGTTGAAATTCTACTCCTGCACAAAACAGTTCAATATCATACATCTCCGCCAGCAATGCATAGTGCATGATCCAGTTTTCATAATATGAAAAAAAGAGAGACCAGTCTTCTTCATTCTTCATGGCAATATCGCCTGGCCACCCCATATGACTCCATATCTGCGGTTTGAGCATGACCACCATGCCCCGTTCCTGCGCTTCATGTGCTGCTTTGATGACACTTGCATCGTTTTCGCTGCCGGCAGACTGCATGATAGGGAAGGGCATAGGCTTGTTCATTTCCCTGGTCACGGAATAGGGAATGATGGCCATGGTGTTACTGCCTGTATTGTGCATTTCATCAATAGACTTCCGGGCTTCACTGCCCAGGTATCCATTGTACACATTATATCCTTCATGGGCAAAGTTGAATCCCTGAAGCCTTTCCAGAGATTTCTTTTTTTGTTTTTCTGGTTCAAAGGTCTGAAGTTGTTTCCTTATCCAGGAATCATAATCTTCTGCTTCTTGCATCAGCCTTTCAGATGTGGCGCTGTTGTACAAACTCCTGACTTCGGTGGGAGTATATGTAGCCAGCAGATACTGTGTGAACAAAGAAGCACAGGCCTGCATAATGAGCGGCGACCGCTGTTGATAGCTGTCAGCATCGAGGATGTCATGCAATACCGGTGCTGCGCCTGCCTGGTAAAGGCAAAGTGCCCAGTACCTGCTTCCCTTATCTTCCCATTTACTGTTGAACGTGGCAGACAGACCCTTTAGCATGGCCAATGTTTTTGGATAACCAAAAGCGTCTGCAATGATCAGTTCCATTTCTGTACCGCTGTAATGTTCTCCGAATTCGTGTTCATAAACCGCATAAACAGCCTGGAGAGTCATATCTGTATGGCTTTGGTCGGTATTGTTGTACATCAGACCTTTGACCTCTGTGCTGGGTAACAGGTGGTAGGCAAAAGGCCCTCCGGCAGTAACTCCGAAAACAGTTTCGAACGCTGTTATATTTCGGTGGGTGTATGCCATGATACTGTCTGTTTGCAGCTCAGACAATCCGGAATTGTGGTCATAGAAGTCAAAATGCTCGTTGTGTGCAATCACCTTCCCCCGGAAATCAAATTCCCAGCTTTTTACATCATCCCGTTCAAACCGGTCATTGAGCATCCCCAGCATGATGCGCTGTCCGTTATGAAAGATCTGGTACCCCCAGGAATCCCACAACAAATAGTTGCCGAATTCCTGATTTCTGCTGCTGAATTGTGCCACAATTTTACTGTTGGAATTTCCGGTGATCAGCATCAACGGCCGGTCGGGGTAACGGGCGTTTGGCACAAAAGACAAGCGAAGAATATCATCTTCTGAAAGAAACTGCTTGCCCATGAAACTGAAGCCTTTATTCATCCAGCTGAAGTATGGCAGGTCTATCAGTTCCCGGCATTTCGAATCGGCAGAAAAATGTCCGATCAGCATAGCAGGATATCTGGCCAGCAAACTATCGTTCACTTCGATATCGCTGATCAGTTCAAATGGCGCTGCACGTCTGCCTGTACCAAACTGCACCAGATATTGTTCCATGAAATGCCTGACGATAGTGTCATCTGAAGGGTACACCACCAGCAACTTCTCTGCATTCCGCCAGTTGTCCATTAATATCTCTCTGCTTACGGGATAACTGTGAGAATCAGTTCCTGTGCGTCCCTGATTGCATGACCAGCAACACAATGACATTAGTACAATAGACCAGGCAATTTTCATCACTCAGAAAGTTGAAGTTTTTTCTGCAGGAAAAAAAATCTGTTTTCAGTTGGTTGAAAACGGAACCTGCTATTATCTTAGTACCAACCGAAAGGTATCAGATCCATATCTGCGTTATTTGTTTGGTGATCTAACATTGGTAATTCAACCGAGAAAACGTCCGGTGTGTAATGGCGTGCCGTAAGAAGTTGCTGCCTGCAGTAATGTATGAACCGGATTACAAAGCACCCCGGCGCCTCAAATCCTGTGGGATGAGGTCACTCCAAACAGAGCGTGATATGGATCTGTTTTTTTTACGGATAGCTGACCAATTTCTGCTGATCTGACTATGTATTCCGGAAGCGAACCAGACTTCCTGATCATTTCTCTAAAGACATTGGTTTGCAACCATTAAGTCAGACAGTATGGATAACAAACTGGCCGAACTGGCCGAAAAGATCTATCAGGAAAGCATTGAAAAATCCAGGTTGGATGCAGAAGAGATCATCCAAAATGCCCGTCATGAAGCCGATAATATTCTGCGTGAAGCAAAAAACCATAAAGATGCCTTGCTTCATCATGCAGAACAGGAAGCAGCCGGCTGGAAGGCAAGAGCTTTGGCTGAGATCAGAATGCTTACAGATAATGCTTTGACTGCTTTACGGGAAGAGATAACTCATATGATCAGGTATCGGGTCATCGATGAACCGATCCATCAGATCCTTGATCAGAAAGAACACGTAGCAGTACTGCTGACCGAAGCCCTCAAACATTTGCATGAAGGCGAAGACGGACAGATTCAGGTTCAGTTGCCTGATTCCTTTGACCAGGAAGCTACAGCCTATCTGCAGGAGGAAGTAGGAAGGCAACTCTCTAAAGAACCGGAACTGGGGCTGACCGGAGGTCATTTTCGTGGATTTGCTATTAAAATGAAAGGGAAAGGATTTACCATAGACTTCACTGAGGAAAGTTTCAGGTCTTTGCTGTCCGCCTATTTCAATCAGGAAATGAATGATCTGCTTGGAAATGAAGCCTCCCGTGAATCATGAATACTATGGCCTGATCACAGGTTTACCGGATCTGACTCTTCAAAAACCGGATCTTGCCGGTACAGGAAATATCTGGGCACAATATGGTCATTTGCTGACCTCCCATGATCAGCTGCTGCTACAACTTGCCTACCTGCCGGTTGATCATAAACTGGTTCTGCGCAGCTTCTTTGAACAACCCGTTTCTGAAACCGATCAGCTGCTGGCGTGCTACGACAGTTCTGCTCATCAGTCTTACCTGCAGCAAAACCTGAAATTATTTCCCTACCAGGATCAAATGCTATTTCCCGGCAAAGAATCGCCCAGGATATCGCTGGAGGCATCCTGGAGGATCGCCTGGACCACCTTTGTTCGTCAGACAAACAACCGGTTGCTTCATGAATACACCGTTTTACAGGAGGCTCTGTTCCTGATCAGGATCCTGCTTGTAGAAGACAATGGTGATGCCATTGCAGATGTTCACCGGCTTTCCGGTGTGGAAGAACCGAACATTTCCTGGCCAGATTACCATCGCCGGATACTGGAAGCAACCGGCATTTCAGGACAGATCATGCGTTTAATGACCATCAGACACCCGGAAGAACTGGAATGGGAAGCTGACAACCTTGCCTGGAACTGGCTTGAAGAACGGCTCTTTCAGAAAGAATTTCGAATTGACCGATTATTGGCCTATGCATGGCAACAACAACTGATAGCAAGATGGAGCAGGATCAGAAATGCTGACGCCAAGGTTCCGGTATTTGACATTGATGTAAATACATATGTATGAAAGTTCGTGGTACAGTTCAGGGTCTGATTGCCAATCTGGTGCAGGTAAAACCTGACGGACCTGTCAGACAAAACGAAATATGCTACCTGCAGGCGGGCGAAGATCTGTTGATGGGTGAGATCATTAAGATCAGTGGTGAGATCGCTTTTGTGCAGGTGTATGATAGCACAAGAGGAGTACGCATCGGGGCAGAAGTGAACTTTACCGGCGATCTGCTGGAAGTGACGCTTGGTCCGGGTATGCTGGGTAAAAAATACGACGGATTGCAAAGTGATCTCGATGCCCACGAAGGCACATTCCTGCTTCGTGGCATGCGTTCTCCTGCATTGGATGTACATCAAAAATGGGATTTCAGACCATTGGTTCAGACAGGAAGCATGGTATCTGCCGGAGCCTGGCTTGGAGAAATAACAGAGAATGGACTGCCGCACAAGATCATGGCTCCCTTCAGTATGGAAGGTCAGGGGAAAATAGCTGAGATCAAACCGGCTGGAGAATATAAAGCAGCAGATACAGTCGCTGAGATCATCATGACTGATGGCAGAAAACATGCAGTAACAATGGTTAGCACCTGGCCAAGTAAATTGGCACTCAAAGCGTATGGTAGAAAAATTCGCCCGTTCAAAATGCTGGAAACCGGCATCAGAACAATTGATACCGTGCACCCAATGCTGGAGGGAGGTACAGGATTTATACCGGGACCATTCGGTTGCGGCAAAACCGTACTGCAGCAAGCCATTGCCAAGCAGGCGAAAGCAGATATCGTAGTCATTGCAGCATGTGGTGAAAGAGCAAATGAAGTGGTGGAGATCTTTACAGAGTTTCCTGAACTGGATGACCCGGCCACAGGACGAAAACTGATCGAAAGGACCATCATCATAGCCAATACATCCAGCATGCCTGTAGCTGCCAGAGAAGCTAGCGTCTATACAGCCATGACCATTTGTGAATACTACCGGAATATGGGGCTGCGGGTATTGCTGCTGGCAGATTCCACATCACGCTGGGCACAGGCTCTTCGTGAAATGTCTAACCGAATGGAAGATCTGCCGGGGCCTGACGCTTTTCCTATGGATCTTACCGCTACCATAGCAGCTTTTTATGCAAGAGCCGGATATGTGGAGCTGACAAATGGAAAGCAGGGTTCAATCACTTTTATCGGTACGGTATCTCCGGCCGGAGGTAACCTGAAAGAACCTGTAACAGAAGCTACCAAGAAAGCAGCCAGATGTTTCTATGCACTTTCACAAAGACGTGCCGATAGCAAAAGATATCCTGCAGTTGACCCGATAGATTCCTATTCAAAGTACCTGGAGTATCCTGAGTTCAGAGATTATATGAAGGAGCATGTGAGTACCAGATGGATCGCACATGCTAATGAGATCAAGAACATTTTGCTACGGGGAAAGGAAGCTGCAGACCAGATCAATATTCTGGGCGATGATGGAGTAAGCATTGACTACCATATGCAATTCTGGAAATCAGAACTGCTTGATTTCATCCTGTTACAGCAGGATGCCTTTGACGAGGTTGATATGTTCTGTTCGGTTACCCGTCAGGAATTCATGGCTGATCTGTTGCTGCAAATATGTCAAACAGAGTATCACTTTGATCATTTTTCTGAAGTACGTCCATTTTTCAGAAAAATGATCAACAGCCTGAAACAATTGAACTATGCCATCTTTGAATCTCCGGGATTTAACCGCATTCTGGAAGAAGTAAGATCCATGGCAATACAACCTGCCGAAAAATCAATCTGATATGCAAACATCCGTGATCAATCGGTTCTATACAGATATTCATCATATTACCAAAGCTACTATCAGTCTGCGGGCCACCGGTATAGGGAACGAAGAACTGGCTCTGGTTGACGGCAGGTTGGCTCAGGTGGTAAAAATGGAAGGTGACATGGTAACCCTTCAGGTTTTCAGTGGTACGGAAGGTATTGCAAATGACGCAAAGGTTTCTTTTCTGGGCACTGCTCCGGAATTGGAAGTAGATGAAAGACTTCGTGGCAGATTCTTTAACGCTTTTGGTAAGCCGCTGGATGAATGGCCGGCTCCAACCGGCCGAAAAAGAGAGATCGGTGGCCCACCGGTTAATCCGGTCAGAAGGAAACAACCCAACACACCTATTTTTACCGGCATAGCTGGCATAGATCTGAACAACACCATTCTGGGAGGGCAGAAGATCCCGTTCTTTGCTGATCCTGATCAACCCTACAATGAAGTGATGGCTACAGTAGCCCTGCGTGCCAAAGCTGATAAGATCATACTGGGCGGAATGGGGCTTTCCAATGATGACCTGCTCTTTTTTAAAGATACATTCAGACGTGCAGGGGTGCTGGATAAGATCATAGCTTTTGTCAATACCACCGAAGACCCTCCCGTTGAAAGGTTACTGGTTCCTGATATGGTGCTTACAGCTGCTGAGTTTTTTGCAGTTGATAAAGACGAACAGGTACTGGTTTTGCTCACTGATATGACGTTGTATGCTGATGCACTTAGTATAGTCAGCAACAGAATGGATCAGATACCATCTAAAGACAGTATGCCCGGGTCTCTGTATTCAGATCTGGCCAGGATATATGAAAAAGCAGTTCAGTTTGAAGGCAAAGGCTCCATTACCATCATAGCAGTGACCACTCTGAATCAGGGTGATATTACTCATGCCATTCCGGATAACACAGGTTACATAACTGAAGGCCAGTTGTTTCTAAGAAAAGACAGCGAAACAGGAAAGGTTATTATTGATCCATTCAGAAGTCTTTCCAGGCTCAAGCAACTGGTAATAGGTAAGCAGACCAGAGAAGACCACCCGCAGATCATGAACGCCTGTATCAGATTGTATGCAGATGCTGCCGAAGCCAGGATCAAAAAAGAGAACGGATTTGAACTGACAGATTACGATATACGTACCCTGGCTTATGCCCGTGATTATACAGCAGAACTATTATCCATAGATGTGCAAATGGATATGGACGAGATGCTGAACAAGGCATGGCAGCTCATCAGCAAACATTTTCAACCTGATGAAACAGGTATCAGACAGGAATTGGTTGACAGATACTGGATGAACTGATGTCACTCCAGATTGCATATAATAAGATAGCATTGCAGGGACTTGAAAAAGCTCTGAAGATCAGAGAATCTGCTTTGTCAACGATCCGCTCAAAAGAAAGTGCTTTGAGAACAGAAGTAAAGAAACAGCTTCTGGTACTGAAAGAGGTTCATCAGGCACTTCTGGACCATCAGCAAGAAGGAGAGCGCTTTGCAGGTTTGTGGTCAGAATGGGATACAAGCCTGGTATCTGTTCATCATATTCAAACCAGAACAGGCAGTTTTGCTGGCGTAAGGTACAGGATATTTGAACGGGCTGACATCTCTGAACGCCCCTTTGATTTTCGTTCCAATCCACCCTGGTGGCCCCAGGGTGTAAGCTATGTAAAGCAAGCTTATACCCTGCAAATCAGATATAAGCTCCAGAAAGAATTTCTGGATAAACTGGAAAAGGAGAGAAAGAAGACCACACAGAAGCTCAATCTGTATGAAAAGGTTCAGATACCTGAATGCAGAGAAGGCATCAGAAAGATCAAACGTTTTCTGGAAGATCAGGAAACACTGGAGAAAGCAACCCAGAAGATCGTAAAAAAGAAAAAAAGCAATTTATCATGATCGCACCTATGCTGAAATATCAACTGCTGGTGCATCATCGTGAACTTTCGCAGGTGCTGAATGAGCTCAGAAAACTGGGCATTGCGCATATCGATACTACCTGGAATGATCAGGACGCAGCAGCAAAGGAAGATCAACTGAGAAATTATCGCCGGCTGCAGGAAAGGTATCAGTGGCTGAGCAACTTTAAAGCTGCAGACCTGCCGGAGAATCCTCCGTTAAATACTGAAGCATTGATCATCGAAACTGATCAGATCAGAACCAGGCTTTCTGAATTGGAAAAAGAGACCCGTGAAACTAGATTGCGATGGAAAGTACTGGAACCATGGGGCGATATTCCTGCAGGTCGGTTACAATCGCTTCAAGAATATGGAATTTATACCTATTTCTTTCATTGCCCTGCGGGCTCATTTCAGCAAGACTGGAAAAAAGAGATGGCCCTGGAGATCATTCATGAAGACAAGCATCAGGTACATTTTGTGGTGCTTTCAGATCGTTTGATTCCACCTTCCCTGAATGCATCCATGCTTGATCTGAAAGATGCTTCTCTGCAGGAACTTGCTATTGCACAACATCAACAACAACAAGAGCACAGGGCTCTCCGGGAACGCCTGATGACACTTGCGGCCTGCATCCCAATGTTACTGGCAGAGATGCTTCGGCTGGAAGAAGAATCAGAGTGGGAGAATGTCCTGAATGGCACACAGGTGCTGGCTGATGGCAAACTACATCTGATCCATTGCTGGGTGCCCGAGAATCGATCAGAATTGTTTGTTTCGTTTTTGAATCACAGCAATCTGGTATGGAAGGTGTCCCGGCCAACTCCCGATGAAAGTACTCCGGTTTTGTTACAGAATGACCGGTTCAGCAGGTTATTCCATCCTGTAGGAGAGCTGTTCAGTTTGCCCGCATATACAGAACTCGACCTGACCCCGTTTTTTGCACCTTTCTTCACCCTTTTTTTTGGTATGTGTCTGGGCGATGTGGGATACGGCCTCATTATCCTGCTGGCCCTTACCGTGCTCAAATGGAGTAGGAGAGCACCTGCGCTTAGAAATATTCTGACACTGGGACAGTTTCTTGGAACTTCTGCAGCTGTCTTTGGCCTGCTTACCGGCACTGTCTTTGGCGCTGATCTTAGTAAGCATAGCGCAGAATGGTTGGTGCAATGGCAGACATATTTTCTTTCTGTTGATCAGTTGTTCAACCTGTCGTTGTCTGTTGGCCTGATACAGATCCTGTTTGGAATGGCTCTCCGGGTATGGAACCGAAGTCGGCTGTTTGGCTGGCTATATGGCTTGTCTTCTCTGGGATGGATACTGGCCATTACAGGTGGACTGCTTAGTGTAGGATGGAACCGGCAGCTATCAGGTATGGTGCTGGTCATAGCTGGACTGGCTCTGATCATCTTTTTCAGCGATCCCGGTAAAGGACTGCTCTCCAGATTTGGCCTGGGCCTGTGGGACCTGTATGGCGTAACAGGGCTTTTTGGTGATGTGTTGTCTTATGTCCGCTTGTTTGCGTTGGGCTTGTCATCCGGTATCCTTGGCTTTGTGGTGAACAACATAGCCTTTAGTTTGCTGGACGGCAGATCTGTAATTGGCATCTTGTTTTTTGTGATCATCCTGCTTTTTGGTCACGGTTTGAATTTTGCAATTTCAACCCTCAGTGCTTTTGTACACCCGATAAGACTCACATTTGTTGAATTTTATAAGAATGCCGGCTTTACCGGAGGCGGCATACAGTATAATCCATTTATGAAAAAACACTTTAAAACAGAATCATGATCACTGCAGTAACATTAGCCTACATAGGAATTGGATTAATGATCGCCTTGTCTGGGGTTGGTAGCGCAATTGGCGTGTCCATTGGAGGAAAAGCTACCATCGGAGCCCTCAAAAAGAAGCCTGAGGCATTTGGTAATTACATGTTGCTGAGTGCCTTACCCGGATCACAGGGCTTGTATGGTTTTGCAGGATTTTTTATTGTAAGCGGAAAACTGCAGGGGCTGACTGATATGACCATATTTCAGGGAGCTTCAGTACTCGCTGCCGGTATGGCTCTTGGTCTGGTTGGATTGTTTTCAGCAATTCAACAAGGTCAGGTAACGGCACATGGTATCGAAGGTATTGCATCAGGGCACGATGTATTTGGAAAAACAATGGTATTGGCAGTTTTTCCTGAACTCTACGCTATCGTTGCCTTTGCAGCAACCTTCCTGATCAGCGCCTCTCTGTAAGATCAGTATTGTCGTCCTCCAAGCTGGAAGTCACGGGTAATATTGAAACCCAGACGCAGATTCAGATCGAACTGACCACTGGCATCCTGGTCAATGATGTTACCCTGGGTAGCACCTATGTAGTATTCCGGAATAAGGAACGGAGAATTGGTCAGCTGAATCTGAAAGACATGCCCCTTGGTCTTGATATCTATACCAAGCGCTGAATAATCATTGAACCCGGCCGGTAACTGTCCTGGCAGATTGTAAAAGTATTCTGCAGATATTGCAAGCACCGGTGTCAGGTTGTACTTCACTGCAGCACCAAGGGCAAAAACATCATTACTTTCTGCTTTGGTTGCCACCAGATTCCGGTGTATCAAAGTAGGCATGATTTGTACACTCAGCTTCTCATTGAACTTTCTGGCTATCATCAACTGATAGGCATAGCTGAATCTGTCCACAAAAAAACTGTCAAGAACTGCATTGGTCGTATCTGATATAAAGGATATATCACTGTATAAAGTTATAGCTACAGGAAGGTTTTTATCTCCTGACTGCTGACGCATGATGTTCCATTTGGCAAATGCATCGTAGGTCTTGTTGTAACCACTCCTGCCACCGCCAATCATCAGCCGGTCAGTAATGCCATAGTCCAGCCCGATGCGCATATTGGCACCGCCATCAAAACCTAAGAAATTATATAATATGGAATAGGCATCGTTCTGGTATATATCTCCAAACCGGTGAGATATGATAAAAGTACCTTCACCTTTCCAGTTGGTCTCTACTGATTGCGAAGTGATGATCCGGGTATCTGAAAAAATATCATGCGCCGTACTTGTTTGAGCCTGTACAGATACAGCACAGCCCAGCAAAATGGTAGTGATCAGGTTTTTCATGTTAGTTGTTTTGTGCTCCCTGACTAACCCAGTTTCTGATCTTGGCCCTTTCACATGCAGGTATCTGCGGCGATCCCTGAGGCATAGGAGACGCTCCATCGGTCCAGTCAATAACGGCAGTCAGAAAACCGGTGTTTGCCAGATCTGCAGTTGCTTCATATCCTTCAACCAATATGCCTGCACCACTGCTGGTATAACTGCCGGTACCATGGCAAACATAACAATTGCCCTGCAAAACAGGAACAATGTCATTCGCATAACTAACAGCCGAAGTATCACAAACATTGCCTGCTGTCAGTGTCTCCACATTATCGTAATAACAGGAAGACAAAGAAGCTGCAAGTATCAAACCTGAGGCAGACAATGCAAAAAGGTGAACTTTCTTAATCATTAGGATAACCGTTTTCTATCCAGATCCTGATCTGGTCTGTTTTACAATTTGTCAGTGAGCTGCCGGGTGGCATTGGTTCGTATCCGGCACTGTGTTCTACTGCGCCCAATAGTTGCCCGCTTGCTGCAAAGTCTGCAATATTACTATATGTTGTCAGATTAATACCACCGGATGGTGAACTTCCTGAATGACAACCTTCACAGTAAATATTAATGAGAGGATCAATAGTGGATCCGAAATGCACAGAGGTGGTATCACAATTACCATCCAGGCACTCATTGTTCAATGCTCCCTGGTTGATCCACAACTTCAGCACATCGATCTGTTCTGAACTGAGCGGGCCATCAGGGGGCATAGCTTCTTCTCCACTTTCTGTCAGCACTTCAATCAGTTTACTGCCATTAGCGTTCCCCGGTTTGACCACATCGCTGTTCATGATGGCATCCCAGGAACTGAGATTTACACCTTCTTCATGTGTAATGGCATCATGGCAACCACTCATGGCGCAGTTGCTGTTGATGATCGGGAACGCTTCGTTTACAAAATAGGCAGTATCCGGTGAACAGTTCTCAGAGATCAGAAGCTCTCCGAAGTTGAATGGGGTATGCTGACAAGATTCTGCAAACCAAGAAACTATGACCAGAATCACTGCAAGCCACTGTAATCTTCTCATGCTGATCCTTAAATGTTAATTATCCGGATATCCATCATCAACCCATGTCTGGATCAGATCGATCAAACAATCGGGTAAAGCTGAACTTCCGCTTGGCATCAGGACATATCCATCTGAACCATTCAGTGAGCTCATCAGCGAGCCGTTCTCAGCAACAAACGCCACGTCATCATAGTTCAGCAAACTAAGTCCGGCAGAGGGCAGCGTTGCGTCATGGCAACCTGTACAATAAGCATCAACTATAGGCCAAACTGTTTCGCTGAAAGTAACTGAACTGGTATCACAATCAGAACAATAATTATCCAGCGCTCCCTGATCGATCCAGGTATAGATCAGGGCAATTTCATCTGAAGACAGCGGCGGTGCAGGTGGTGGTGGCATCAGGTCATCATCACCAAAATCAGTGATCTTCTCATACATCTCGCTGGAATTCGGGTGACCCGCATGCACCGTTCCGGTTGACATCACATAGTCATAGGTACTGAGTATGATACCTTCCTCATGGGAGGCCACATCATGACACCCTTCGATGGCACAGTTGCTTACAAGAATAGGAAGGATATCATTCTGGAAATAGACCGTATCAGGGTCGCAGGGAATACCTGTGTAGAATGTGGTGTCTATACCACCTGTTCCACCCGTATCGATGGGTAGCGTTCCGCCACCGGTATCGTCAATAATCACTGCGAAAGGATCATGAACACATGCCGCCAAAAAAAAGAGGCCGCCAGAGAGGAGAAATAAGGACCTTTTCATACTTGATATGCTAACTTTAATGCAAAGTTAAAGATTCACCAAACTGAAAATGGGGACATTTTTTCTCGTTTTCCGGTGACTTAAAGCAAAAACGCTCAATTTTGGCATAATATTTCGTCAGACTCAGAAAAGGATAATCAAATGCGTATTCAGCAACTAATGGCAATTGCCACCCTGACAACCGGCTCAATGTTTGTGGCAGGCTGCGATCTCTTTTCACTGGACGACCTCAATTCCGGCCTGACCGAGGCCGAGGTGGTAGAAGGTTTGAAAGAGGCACTGAATGTAGGTACAGATACAGCTGTTGCTCAGGGTAGTTCGCTCAATGGATTTTTCCTCAATCCGGAGATCAAGATCCCGTTTCCCGAAGAGGTGAGCATCGTTAAAACAGTAGTGGAGTCTGTTCCCGGCGGTTCACTGCTGGTGGACGAATTCGTAACTCAGCTCAACCGGGCTGCCGAAGATGCTGCAGAAAAAGCTACTCCCATTTTTAAAGATGCTATTCTGAATATCACCTTTACTGACGCCTTCAATATTCTGAATGGAGCAGACACTGCCGCTACCAGCTACCTTCGCACCAATACCTTTAGTGCTTTATATGATGCATTCAAGCCCGACATTGAAACATCACTGACAAATGTGGGTGCACAGGGAGCCTGGGAAGCAGTCGTGAATGTATATAATGCCGTTCCCTTTACCGACCCGGTCAGTGCTGACCTGGCAGACTATACCACTAATAAAGGACTGAAAGGCTTGTTTGTCCTGGTGGGAAATGAAGAGGTCAAAATTCGCAACGACATCAGCCATCAGGTTTCTGATATTTTGCAAAAAGTATTTGGAAACTGATATACCACTGGGCATTTTTACCGCATGTTCCTGAATGTCTGGCAGGATATTGCAGCTATGCCGGCTGTGGAAGTGGTCGCTGCTGCCTGTGGTGTGCTGAGTGTCTGGTTTGCCCGCGGTAACAGCATCTGGGTCTATCCTACAGGTATTGTCAGTGTTACACTATATATACTGATCTGCCTACAGGTCGGACTGTATGCTGACTCGCTTATCAATGCATATTATCTCTTCATGAGTATATATGGTTGGTATTTCTGGCTGCATGGCGGAAAAATTCAGGCGGCTGAATCGCACCGCAGTTCTGAAGCGTTGGATGATTTTACTGAAGAAACGGGTACAGCAGAAGAAAAGGCCCATATCTCTTATAACACTCTTGGGATGAATCTTCGGTGGCTGGGAGTCACTGCACTGGTGTATGTACTTATGGCGATGCTGCTGTCTGCCTATACAGATTCAGACGTAGCCTGGATCGATGCTTTCACCACAGCAGTTTTCCTGACTGCCATGTATGCCATGGCCAGAAAAAAAATTGAACACTGGATATTCTGGATCCTTGGCGATGCAGTCAGTATCCCTCTTTATATCTACAAAGGATTACCGGTTACCTCTGTCCAATATGTGGTCTTTCTGGCTCTGGCCATCTGGGGCTTTGCAGTTTGGTACCGCGACCTGGAAAAACAAATGAAGCTGTCTGAATGATCAGGCACGTGGTAATAACCGGCCCGGAATCATCCGGAAAGTCCACTTTGGCCACCCTCCTGGGTGAACAGCTGCACTGGCCGGTAGTGGATGAAGTGGCCAGAACCTTACTGACGGCTTCCGGACCTGTTTACAGCCGCGAAGATGTTATCCGTATCGGCCTTACTCAACTTCAGCACAATCAACAGATGCTGATGCAGAAGGGAAGGGTAGTGGCTGATACTGATCTGCTGACCATTCACATCTGGCTGGAAGATAAATTCGGTGCTGCGGATGAATCTCTCATTCAATTGTGGCTGGATCACATTCCTGATCTCTATTTGTTGCAAACGCCTGATATGCCCTGGCAACCGGATCCGCTGCGGGAAGATCCGGAAAGAAGAACTTACCTGTTTTACAGGTACAGATCCTGGCTGGACCAATACGCCTGCCCTTACCTGGTATGTGATAATACGGTAAATGAAAGACTGATCAGGAGTCTGGAGGCGATCAGACAAGACCGGTAAACAGTCAGATTTGCTTACCTTTGCCCCATCTCATGGGGTGTTGCACCTGGGTGCATCTGAGATCATACCCATCGAACCTGCCGGGGCAATACCCGGAAGGGAAAGAGGAAAAAATACATTGTCTGGCTAAGGCCCCATTTGACAGGCGCAAACTAACCGTATGCGCTTTTATTTTTTGATCACATCGCTTCTTGCCTTCTGTAGCACCCTGTCAGCTCAGAACACGAACCTCCATCTGCTCATCACAGATAAGTACGGACAACCAGTGGAAGCAGCATTCATTGATGATCTGCTATACCAGGTAAATGGCATCACCAACTCAGAGGGTAAAGCTGACCTGTATGCCGCCCCGGGAAGTTATCTGCTGTTCATCACTTCCATTGGCTACTATGATACAGCTGTAACTGTAACATCGCCATCCACCGTGCATATACAGATGCGTAAAAAAATATATGATATACCTGTTGTGTATGTATATGGTAATACAGCCGGTGTTCACCATCCGCTAACCTATACCAATATCAGTAAAAAGGAACTTCAGTCCCTGAACTACGGCCAGGATATGCCTATGATACTGGAACAAACCCCATCTGCAGTTGCAACTTCAGACGCCGGAAACGGGGTAGGGTACACAGGGATCCGCATTCGGGGCTCTGACCCTACCAGGGTCAACATCAGCCTGAATGGTATCCCTTTCAATGACGCAGAGTCGCAACAGGCCTACTGGGTAGATCTGCCCGATTTTGCGGCATCTGTTGATCAGGTTCAGATCCAACGCGGTGTGGGCACTTCCGTAAACGGTGTCAGCGCAATGGGAGCATCCATCAACCTGACCACCAACTTGCTGGAAGAAAAGCCATCAGCTACCCTGGCATGGCAGACCGGTAGTTTCGGATTACAACGGATATCAGCCGGATGGAATACTGGTCTGCTGCAGGATCACTGGATACTGGAAGGCAGATTGTCTGCCATACACTCAGACGGTTATGTGGACAGGGCTTCTGCAGATCTGCGGTCTTTCTTTGTTACCGCTGCATGGAAGAACCGAGACTTCAAATCAGTTCTGAACGTCTTTTCCGGATTGGAAGAAACCTACCAGGCATGGGCAGGTATTCCGAAAGATTCGTTGCAAACAAACCCGACCTATAATCCATATACCTATAGTGATCAGGTTGATCACTATGGTCAAACCCATGTACAATGGCACCAGTACTGGAACCCTGACAACGACAGGTCACTGACTCTTTCTTTTAATCTGACCTCCGGTGCCGGCTATTACGAACAACTGGAAGTAGATCAGCAGCTGTCAGATTATGGTATCATGCTGCCATCAGTAGGCGACACCATCCTGCAAACAACAGACCTCATTACACGCAAATGGCTGGACAATATGATGTATGGCGGATTGTTCAAATACTCCAGAAACTTTAAACGCAGCCAGCTTACCGCAGGAGGTGCAGTGTTTCGCTATGACGGCCTGCATTTCGGCGAGGTCATTCAGGCTTCTTATCTGCCATTGCTGGATCCTGCCTACAGATACTATGCTGATTCAGCCTATAAAACAGATGCCAACCTGTATTCCCAGTTCCTCTACCAGGCCGGAGAAAAAACACATTTGTGGGCAGATATTCAATTCAGAACGATCCACTACGCTTTTACAGGATTAGATTCTGCAGGTATGCCGTTGCCGGATGCCGTTACCCTGCCTTTTGTAAACCCGAAAGCCGGGGTTAGATGGAAGTGGACAGAAAATGTGACCAGCTACCTGTCAGTGGCTATAGCCGGCAGAGAGCCTAACAGAGATGATTATGTGGCTGCTGCTGGTCAGCTTCCCAAGCCTGAGTATCTGTATGATGCAGAAGGCGGAGCATCTTACAGAAAAAGTAACCTGACTTTATCGGCCAATATGTATTTCATGTATTATCAGGATCAGTTGGTCCTTACAGGACAGTTGAATGAAGTTGGTGCTTATATCAGGCAGAATATTCCACGGTCTTACCGGACTGGCCTCGAACTGGTCTGGAATACCAGATTACCCGCTGGTTTTGAATGGAAAGGAAATCTGACCGGCAGCATCAATCGCATCCTGGCATATACGCAATACCTTGACAATTGGGATGAGGGTGGGCAAAGCACCCGCAACTATGAAAGCACTACCATCGCTTTTTCTCCACAGTGGATAGCTCATCAATCACTCTCATGGAGCTCGTCACGTTCATGGATTGCAGGATTATGGGTTTCTGCCAGATGGGATAGCCGCTTTGTATCACGTCAGTACCTGGACAATACAGAAGATCCGGATGCCAGTCTTGACCCCTATGTTGTTCACGATATCTCCGCCGCACTGACGTGGAAGCACAAAGAAAAAGACCAGGATCTGATCACCCTCAGCTTCCGGGTGAACAATTTACTGGATGTATTGTATGTTACCAATGGATGGTCGTACAGATACCTGAGTGCCGGAACAGAACAGGTGCTTACTGGTTATTATCCGCAGGCAGGGAGACATTTTGTGACAGGATTAATTTTGCACATTTAGTTTTCAACCTGCTGATATTGACAAAAATCAATCAAAAAATGCTTTTACAATACTTTTAAGTTCCTAAATTTGTTGTCAGCATACCCAATGAATAGAGCAACGTGTATCCTGAATCAATTAAACCCGCCAAAAAACCAGTCATGAACAGACGTAACCTGTTGATTGCATGCGGAACAGCACTGACCCTTGCTGCTGCCGTATTTTTTACCATGAAGCCCGATCACTCTGAGAGTGCAGCGGCCGCTGATTATTTCGACCCCTCTTATTCTGCCGTTTCATGGGCACAGCAGGCTCAGTTGGAAAGGTCCGGACTTGCTCAGTCCTGGATGGACGCAGTTAAGGCAGAGATCAACCGTCGGGATTATGCTTTCCGTCAGGAAGGTTCAGACCTCTATACCGCCAGCCATGCAGCGCAGGGACTTACCTTTCATATATCTGAATCAGGTTTCCTGGTATCAGGTGCTGACTGGGATGCTGAACTGAACCTGGACGCTGTCTATGCAGGCAGCCTGCCGGTTGATGCCGGCGATCTGATCGCTGTAGATCTGGATCTTAATAAGCTGGTTTATCACTATGAAGTAATGGATGTAGAATACATCAATGATGCGAAAGGTATGCGCCAGAACTTCATCGTTAAGGATGCTGAACGTGGCGATATCAGAGTGGAACAGCAAATTCTGACCGAACTCGAAACGGCTATTGAAAACAACAGCCTGGTGCTGAAACAAAATGGCCGTAACGTATATACTTATACTGACATGAAAGTATGGGACAATGACGGACGCATCCTGACCGCTTCCATGCACATGCCAGACAGCAAGCAACTGGCTCTGGCTGTTGATGCCTCTGCTGCTACCTTCCCGCTTACCATTGACCCTGTTTCCAGAACATATGACTGGAAAGTAGAAGGCGATAACCTGAATGCTGGTTTTGGTTTCTGGGTTGCCGGTAACGGCGATATTAACGGCGATGGGTATGATGATGTAGTGATTGGCGCTCCTGAATACACGAATACCTTCGCAATGGAAGGTGCTTTCTTTGTATATTATGGTGGTCCTGATGGCCTTCCGCTTACTCCTGACTTTGTTTACTATGGCGGTCAGGAAGAATCAGGAATGGGTAAATGTATCTCGATTGAAGGTGACGTGAACGGCGATGGTTATTCCGATGTACTGGTCGGTCAGCATCAGTACAGTCCCCCGTCAGATCAGGGACGTGCGCTGCTGTTCTATGGTGGTCCTTCTGGAATCAGCTCCACACCAGGCTGGACATTCACCGCTGGTCGTAAAAAAGCCAAATTGGGTGAAGCAGTTACCATGGCCGGTGATCTTAATGGCGATGGTTATACAGACGTTTGTATCGGTGCCCACGCCTGGGATAACGACGAAGAAATGGGCGATCTGGGTAACAAGGCAGGTAAATTCTGGGTGTTCCACGGCGGCCCTTCAGGTCTGTCAACAGTTCCTGCTATGGAATGTGTGGCCGATGTAACAGATGCTAACCTGGGTGTTTCTATGGACCGTGCCGGCGATGTGAATGGCGATGGTTATGATGACCTCCACGTGGGTGGTTATATATTCCTGGTTGGCGATGGTATGATCTGTACTTTCCACGGTGGTCCCGGTGGTGCCGACGGTACTCCGGATTTCATGGCTGTTGGTGGAGCTCATGATACTTCATTCTACGCTGTAAACCTGTCAGCAGCAGGCGATGTGAATGGCGATGGTTACGATGATGTAGTGATCGGTGCTCCCCGCTTTGATGCCGGCGGAACCTATCAGGCTGGTAAATTGCACCTGCACCTGGGTGGACCTTCCGGTCTGGATACCACCATTGCATGGATCGTTCAGGGTACTCAGTATGATGAACGATTTGCATTCAATGTGAACGATGCACATGACCTGAATGCCGATGGTTATGACGACGTTCTTGTTACCTCAAAATATTTTATACCTGAAGGCAGTACAGACTCTGTTGGTAAGACCATGATCTACCTGGGAGGTCCGAATGGTCCTTCCCTGGAGCCTAACTGGGAGTTCGTTGGAGAATCAACCAATGGTGCCGGACAGAACGCCTGTCTTGCCGGCGATGTCAATGGTGACGGTCAGGAAGATATCATCTTGTCAGGAAGTGCCTATAGCGGCGACCTCTACCATGAAGGTGTGGTATATGGTTTCTATGGTCTTCCCTATAAGTGTGATCCACCCGTTGACTTTGTAGTTAGCGGTGTATCTCCCACAACAGCCACTTTTGAATGGCGCTGGGTATTCGGCTCTACTACTTATAAACTGTTCATCAAGGAATTGGGCAGCACTGGTGCACCAGTATCTCTGAACCTGAATGGTAATGATATAACGGTAACCGGTCTGAAGCCTGCTACCAAATATCAGTGCTATGTAAAAGCCCGTTGCGAAGATGGCTACACCAACCGTTCTGAGAATATCATCATCAGCACTCCACCCATGCGTACAGAGAATAACGTGATCGTAGAAGATCCTACCATCTATCCGAATCCTGTTCGCGACAGAATGAATATTGATTTTGGAACCAATGAAGGAAGTGCTACCGTTCTGGTCTATGACATGTCAGGAACACTGATGATTGAAAAACATTACGACCTGAGTCAGTCTCGTACCGTTGAACTGACTGATATGAACGCAGTACCTGATGGTGTTTACCTGGTTACACTGGACATCAACAATGTTCGCACAACCAAGAAGATCACCAAGACGAACTGATCCAAAACCTATCATCATATTCAGATACCTCCCCAAGGGAGGTATCTTTTTTTTATGGATACAGATCAAATACTAAAGGAATGCACCTTTACCTTCAGCAGAAGCGGAGGTAAGGGTGGTCAGCACGTTAATAAGGTTTCTACCAGGGCTGAGATATGGTGGGATCTGGAAACGTCTGCAGCCATATCGGAAGAAGAAAGGAAGCTGCTGAGAATTCAGCTACCTGCACGATACGTACACGGTAGCCTGGTTCATCTAAGCTCTTCACAGTCACGCTCACAGGGAAGTAACAAAGAGTATGTGCAACATAAACTACTGGAGATACTCCGCCTGGCATTAGCACCTGTAAAGCAGAGAAAACCAACCAAAAAGCCTGCTGCTGCAAACAGAAAAAGGCTGGAGGAGAAAGCCCGCCGTAGTTCCGCTAAAGAGTCCAGAAACAGGCGATGGGAAACTGATTAGCTCACTGCAGACATAAATTCCGTGGTCGTGTGGAAAGCGATGTCAGGATTGTTCTCTATGGCCACATTCAGCGCCCAGCTGGTTTCAGCCATATAAACCGGGTTCTTTTCCTTATCGAAATACATGAATTCGCTTTTAAGCCTCATGAATTCATCCAGTTTCTTCTTGTCATCTGAGGTGATCCAGCAGGCCTTGTGCATCTGAATAGGAGTAAACCTGCACTTGGCTCCGTACTCATTTTCCAGTCTGTACTGGATCACATCGAACTGAAGCTGGCCTACTGTTCCAACAACTTTCTTATTGCCGCTTGAATGAATGAACAGCTGCGCTACACCTTCGTCTGTTAGCTGAACAACACCCTTGTCAAGCTGCTTAGACTTCATAGGATCTGCATTGATCAATTCCATGAACAGTTCCGGAGAGAAGCTTGGGATACCCTTGTAGTGAAGTGCTTCGCCTTCAGTAAGAGAATCGCCAATCTTAAAGTTCCCGGTATCATACAGACCGATCACATCGCCGGGATAGGCTTCTTCAATGACATCCTTACTGGCCGCCATAAAGGTGTACGGATTATTGAAGCGCAGATTCTTATCCAGCCGGACGTGTTTATACACCGTATTGCGATAGAAGGTGCCGGACACCACCCGCAGGAAGGCAATGCGGTCGCGGTGTCTCGGATCAATATTTGCATGGATCTTAAAGACGAAGCCGGAGAAGGGTGTTTCATCTGGCCTGACATCTCTTTCTTCTGTTATCCGGTGCTGAGGAACCGGTGCGATCTCAATGAAGGTTTCCAGCAATTCCTGAATACCGAAGTTGTTGATAGCACTGCCAAAGAAGACCGGAGCTATGTGCGCCTCTCTGTAGGTTGTAAGCGAAAACGGCTCATAGACGCCTTCAATCAGTTCCACATCATGTCGCAACTGCTCAGCATCTTTGTTGCCCACTTTGTCGTCGAGTGTAGGATCCTGCAGATCTGATATGGTCAGGATATCAGCATCCAGTCGCTGAGAACCAGGAGTAAAAAGATTCAGGTGTTTGTGGTATAATGAATAGACTCCCTTAAAATGAGAACCCATGTTGACTGGCCAGGAGAGGGGTCTTACTTTGATCTGCAGCTTTTCTTCCAGTTCATCCAGCAGATCGAACGGGTCTTTACCATCACGGTCCATCTTATTGATGAAAATGATGACCGGAATAGCCCGCATACGACAAACCTGCATCAGTTTTTCTGTCTGCTCTTCCACACCCTTAACACAGTCCACCACCAATATGACAGAATCTACAGCAGTTAGTGTGCGATAGGTGTCTTCTGCAAAATCTTTGTGCCCCGGTGTATCCAGAAGGTTGATCAGAGTACTGTCATACTCAAAGGTCATGACACTGGTAGCAACAGAGATTCCGCGTTGCCTTTCAATGTCCATGAAATCTGAGGTTGCACTTTTTTTGATCTTGTTACTTTTTACCGCACCTGCCACCTGGATAGCACCACCATACAGCAGAAATTTCTCTGTAAGAGTGGTCTTTCCGGCATCCGGGTGACTGATAATGGCAAAAGTTCTTCGCCTTTGGATCTCGCTGCTCAGACTCATCAGGGCGCAAAATTACACAAATGGTACGGCGTGTATCAGGACTCATTCAGTAGATTTATGGCTGATGAAAAAAGGAATGACTGATTATCTGCTGGTAGCCATGCAATTTGCCCTGCTGGGTGGCATACTGCTGATGGACGGGCTGTTGATCACAACACCGGATCCGGTCTTGAAATGGGCAGGGGCGCTCATCCTGTTCACTGGAATACTGACAGGTATTGTGGCAGTCATTCAGATGAACAGGTACCTGACCGTATTTCCAACACCAAAAAAGGGGGCACGTTTGCTTTCTTCCGGCGTGTATAGTTGGATCCGTCATCCCATGTACACTGCACTGATCCTTGCAGGATCAGGTTATGCGTTGTGGAGCGGAAGCCTGCTGCGACTGGTGTTGACAATTATTCTACTGATTCTGTTCGAGTATAAGTCGCAGTATGAAGAGGTCAGGCTTTCTAAGTTCTTTGATGAGTATGAATCCTATCAGAAGACCACGGGGAAATTCATTCCAAGACTGCAAAAATGGAAAGAAATATTATGAAAAATCATATCATACATCACAAGCCCACCATTCTGTTTTTAACCCTGGGGGTCTTTTTTGTTGTCAATGCACTGATCGCTGAATTTATCGGGGTGAAGATCTTTGCCCTGGAACCCAGCCTTGGACTGAACACATTCAGATGGAAATTATTCGGCATTGAAGGAAGTCTCAACTTCACTGTAGGAGTCTTACTTTGGCCAGTGGTTTTCATCATGACCGACATCATCAATGAATATTTTGGTATGAAAGGGGTGCGTAGGCTATCTTATATGGCTGTGATCTTTATTTTATATGCATTTGCGGCGGTGTTCATTGCTATCAGACTGGCACCTGCAGATTTCTGGCCGGGGTCCTATGTAAACCAGGGTGTACCTGACATGCAGGCAGCCTATGCAGCCATTTTTGGCCAGGGAATGTGGATCATTGCGGGATCGGTTGTTGCATTTCTGATCGGTCAGCTGGTAGATGTTTTTTTCTTTCACAGAATAAAGGCGATCACCGGAGAAAAGCGAATCTGGCTGCGGGCTACCGGTTCAACTGCCATTTCGCAGGTGTTTGACAGCGTGGTAGTATTATATATTGCTTTTGTACTGGGGCCGGCTCACTGGTCTGTCAGCATGTGGCTTGCCATAGCTTTGGTCAATTATTGCTACAAGCTGCTTGCGGCTGTTGTGCTTACGCCACTTCTGTACCTGGTACACCACTGGATAGACAACTTTCTGGGTGCTGAACTGAGTCAGCAACTTCGCCGGGAAGCGATGTCAGAATGATCATTTACTTTCAAACTCCAGTTTGACCGTGATGTTGGCGGTCTTAAATCTGGAGCTGGTATTGAAAGTGCCTCCCCAGGAGTAGTCTTCGGTGGAGTTCTGCGCTATGATCTGAAAGACACCCATGCTGGCGTTGGTAAGAGAACCCAATCTGGCATGGGCCTGTTCTGCAATGTTTTCTGCACGTTTTCTTCCATCCTCAGTTGCCCGGGCAATCAGATCGATCTTCAGTGAGTCCAGTCTGGTAAAGTAGTAAGAAGGTTGATTGCTGTAAAATTCCACCCCCTTGTTGATCAGTTCAGTCACTTCACGTGACAGGGCATCGATCTCATCCAATTGATGTGATTCTATGGTCACATACTGATTCAGACTATAGCCTGCAAACCTGGATACATACTTGCCATTGGTATCATAGTAACTATCATAGTCGCGATTGATGTCAACTGAAGAGAATTTGATCTCGTTATCAGGAATGCCTTTCTCTTTCAGGTAGCTTTTGATCAGATCTCGGTCTTCATTTAATTGTGCATAGGCTTCTTTAAGATCCGGGTTCTTTTTTTGAAAATAACCGGACCATACCACCAGGTCGCTTTCAAAATCTGTTTTACCCAAACCTGTCACTGCAATGGTTTGTTGATAGTCATAACGGTTCTTGAATGCGTTTCCAAGTATCATACCGGTCAGTACAACTCCGGCAGCGATGATGATGGTTGGGAGTATCGATCTCATGGGTGTAATTAATGTTGTAAGTTATTCATTTTGTATCAAATGTATGACCTGTTCTTCCGTCCGGTCCTGCTATATAAAATACACCTTCACAGTTGGTCAATGTATGCATGGCAGTATCAGACCAATGTTTAAAAACGAGGCCGCCTTGAATGTTAGTATAATCCACTCCGGTGGGTCCGCAAACTATGATCAGGTTCTTACCAATGGCAATTCCTGACCGGTAGCCTGACGGAGAAACAACTGGCTTTTTCCAGGTCTTTCCTCCATTCTCAGAGAATACAAAAACACCTGTAGTATCATTTTCGTTGGTATAATCGCCGCCAACCACGTATATCTTTTTTCCAGACACAGCCATTCCGTAAGCACCAGAGGTTGGTCCGGATGGCAATCCGGTAGAAGACACTTTTTGCCAGGACCGGCCGCGATCTTTTGTCTGGTAAAGATCTGAAGCTGTGCCCCCTGTAATGAATACTGCTTTTCTTGCTGACAGGATGTGCAGGCCGCTTCCGCTTGCCGCAAAAGCTGCTGTTCCCGGATCTACCGGAGGGCCTGTTGGCAAAACAGTCCAGGACTTCCCAAAATCTTTGGTTTCGAGCAAGGTCATTCTGCCGTCGATGGGGTCGCCGTAACAAAGGCCCCAGCCATTCCTGTGTATATCAAAACCATCTAAAAACCAGGTGCTGTCCATTTTGCTGAAGGTGATGTCAAAATGTTGTCCGCCATCAGCTGACCGGATCATAGCAGCAGGCTGAGTAGCACTCATCACCACGACAGAACCATCGTCACACCATTCTATGTCTCGAAATGATGCGTTTTCCATTCCCGGAACAACGATGAACTGCCAGGTTACACCACCATCCACCGAATGTCCTATGGTTCCATTTTCACCACTCGTCCATACTTGTCCGCCATCGCCGCAGGCAATTCCCCTGAAGCTGGTCTGAAGGGTGTGTTCCTGTATTTGCAGTGCCACATTCTGAGCCTGAGTCAAATGCAGCAGGCTGGTTAAAAGCGGTATGATGATCAGTGCACGTCCCATCCTTCGGGTAAGGTAAATATGTCTGTATTGGTAAGGGTACTGTCCCATGCCGACAGATCATAGGTTATCATCAGGCCGTCGGTTTCATATTGCATCCTGACCACCAGTCCCTCGGAAGCCCCCAGGTAGAGGGGTAGGGGTGTGGTAGCCCTGTTCACATCAGTTTCAATGTCAAATCTTTGAGGCTGAACATGCAGGTCGTTCGTGATCCAGACCCTTGTATCAGTACCATAGCGGGTATAGCCGCTTCTTATTACCAGGTATTCAGTACAGTGCAGCCCTGCAATGGTAGTATCATTCTGAAGATTTTCCAGAGCCGGGCGGTAATGATCAGGCATCATAGCCTGTAGTTCATCTGAGGCTTCCTCAAAGTCACTGTACACGCCTCGATACACCTGCTGATGCACTGTATCGATCTGGTAAGCCAGTTGCTGTTGTCTGTCTATGAGAATGTTACCCCGGCTTGCGCCTCCGGTCTCGATCATGCGCAAAAAACCATCGTTCATCCAGAGTTCCACATATCGAGGGCTGAACATATAAAAAGTGGCTACATCCGTGCTGTCTTCAGAACTTGCTTCTACGGAATAGCGCAAGTAGCCATGAAAGCTATTCATGTTGCGTGCTTGCTGTTCAGATGAGTGGCCGCAACCTGCCCAAACAAGCAGGAGCACCATGGACAAAAAGGATACAGATCTCACCCTCCAAAGGTAGGCCTATTTATCCTTAACAACGGGAGCAAAGCTGCGAATAGAAGCGAACAGGTCTTGTTTAACCGCAGGCTTGAGTGCTGTTTCGGTCCACCCTCTTACCTGAAGAAAACTCTGTTCGGTCTCGTATGTAGAAAAGATATAATAAACAGGAATGCTGTCATACATGCCCTCCAGTTCGCATTGGATTGCGTGCAAACCGTGCAGGAAATGATCATTCTGACTTACAATGACAGGAGAATCCAGTTTCTCCATCAGATTCTGCTGGATATACAGGAAATATTCTGCCAGGACCGGATGAATTCCCCGTCTGTCAAGATCTCGTTTTTTTTCTTCCAGCACCATGATAAATACTTCGTTGCTGAAATCACTGAATCGCAGTATTGCTGCACTATTCAGGCTGTCATCCGGCAGCAGATAAGGTGGGGTATATATTTCATACTGGTCATGAAAAGTATGCTTGTCGAAACCGGCATATTCAGAATTCCCTGAGATCAGGTAGCGGCTCACAAAGTACACGGATACTATGGAAATGATTCCTACACAAGCCCAGAATATCCGGTCTCTCCAAGACAGCCCTTTTCCGGTCATCAGCGAGGTTTGAAATGCAGAAGGTTACTGAATTCATCGGCATAATAGAGGTACATGTCCTGTTCATCAGGGGTAAATGAGATACCTGAAATAAAACTCCAATCAGCAAACTCATCAGTGTAAAGCTCGGGCATCGAAAAAGGTTTCTTTCTGTTTTTTCTGGAAGCCCTGTAGATCTTATTATCAGAAACCAGCCACATATGTTTTTCTTTGCTGTCCAGCCAGACACTCAGGATATTCAGTTCTACTGTTCCTGTGTATAGCACCGGAGTAGCGGTTGTAAAGGATTTTTCAGAGGCATTCCACTCTGCCACCATGAGTCGTTCATCCTGCAGGTAATACAAACGGCGGCCATCATCAGCTATCCACGGGTAGCAATCGGCCGTATCTTTTTTGTTGATTCCGGAAAGCAGGGCAGGATAGGAATAAGAACCATCATCCAGGCGGGTGCACATAGCCAGATCATTCCCGGTCCAGCCATTATAGTGATTCACAGTAAATACCAGTATGCTGCCGTCTGCAGATGAAGAGCCCTGCAGATAGGATGTATTGGAACCCATAGACGGTATCTTCAACTCAGTTGATACAGCATTAGGTTCGTTCAGTGGCAACAGGAATATGCCGGTTCTGACCGTGTCTGCCTGGTCTATAGTTACGCCACAGATCAGGGCGTCAGCAAACCTGGCATACTGGGCAGGGCCAAAAGTTATGCCCGAAGGGGTTTGCAAGGAATCTATCAGAATAAACCTGCCGCTTAGCCCGGATTCATTCTGGGCATAAACTAAGGCGGTCATCCAAAGGCATAGGTTGAATAATAGTATTTTTACACGCATCTGTCAAAAATAGAATTTAGAAAGCTATATGGGAAACGGGTATGAACGCATGGTGGCAAAGATGACTGACGAAGAGCTGTTGCTGCATGCCCGTCATTATCAGACTTATCAGGAAGAATTGCTGATGGCCGTGCTGAACGAAGCGTCTGGCAGAGGGCTGACCATAGAGAATAAAGCTGCCATAGAATCGCTGATCAGGCAGTATGAGGATGAAGCCAGGCATCAGGCAGAGGTGGCTGAACTGGAAAAGGGCAGGGAAGACGATCAACAGGTGGAGGAAACAGAAGACCCGGATAGCAGCAAATCGCTTCCTGTACTCTATTCGCAGACAGCTGTTTTGGCATTCAGCCTGTTTTTTTCTCCGTTGGCTGGCAGTATTCTGTTATCAATCAATATCAGAAAACTTCAACGCAAAGGAGCAGGGCAGGTGCTCGTGTTCGGCTTGGTACTGGCTATTGCCCAGGGCATTATCAATATGCAGGTAGCTCCCGACAGCATCATCAGCATTTTGGCCCATGTGGCCGGAGCCCTCTTGCTCTCAGAGCTTATGTGGAACCAGTTTATAGGCCGTAGGATACCTTACACCCGAAGAAACATCCTGATCCCCTTACTAATAGCTCTAGCGATCATCGCTCCGCTGGCCTGGTACCTGTACCAGCATCCCGAACTGATGGAACAACTTCAAAATGGCACATATGAATAGATCTTTCCTTTTTACCATGTTGCTGGGATTTTGCGGCCTGCAGGTTGCCAAGGCAGATTCGCCGGTTACAAGTACAGACATTTCTTCCTATTACATGGAATACGAGATGGTTGCCAAGAATGTGGGTGCATTTGAACTGGATGCAGCCACCCTTGCATTTTTACTTAATGATCAGGAAAGGACCGATGTCAAGGCGGCAGTGATCAATGCACTGGGGTGGGGAGACAAGGTTACTGATATGGGGCCGGTTTTCCGTGATGCACTTACCGCCAAATACGGGACAGAAGAGCTGGAAGCATACCAGGGAGCAGATCTGATGTGCCTGGCCTATCTGATGGCAATGGATGACTACTTTAACGTAGCGGAAGCTTCTAAGATCATGGATCTGGCCATACAGAAATCTCCCGAAAGTGCTACAGTAGCCATGATCCGTGCTGTTATCAAAGGTCAGGAAGCTATGGACACCAACTGGTGTGAGGTCTGGATGCTTTGCAGTGAAGCATTGCAAGCCACCGCTGAACCACGTGACATGAAAACGGCTGCCATCCAGAATATCGTAGATTACATGATCCTTTACAAATCGTACTGTTATTAGTCCAGTTGTTAATTCGGTATTAAATTTATCTTGAATTAACACCTAATTCAAAGGTCCTTAAGGTTGTGGTTCTACCTTTACAAAAATTTCAGGTATGTCCAGCAAGATCAAGATACTGATTGTAGATGATGAACCCGATGTATTGGAGTTCATTGAATACAACCTGACCAGAGAAGACTATGATGTAGTGAAGGCCAGCAACGGGAAGGATGCGCTTAAAATGGCCGCCAGTGAAAAACCAAGTCTGATCCTGCTGGATATCATGATGCCGGAAATGGATGGCATTGAAGTATGCAGGGAGTTGCGCAGCAACAATGATTATGACAACACCATCATTGCATTTCTGACCGCCCGCAATGAAGATTTTACCCAGGTTCAGGGTTTCGATGTGGGTGCAGATGACTATATCACCAAGCCGATCAAACCAAGACTGCTGATCAGTCGCATTAAAGCATTGCTGCGTCGAACTGCTGCAGATCTGCAGAATTCCGGTCAGCAACAGTTTGGTGATCTCATCATCGACCGCGAAAAGTTCCTGGTATTCCGCAAAGGAGAACCCATCAACCTGGCCAAGAAGGAATTTGAACTGCTGCAATTGCTGACCTCCAAACCTGGGCGGGTATTTACACGTCAGGAGATATTCAACGATATCTGGGGCATGGATGTGATCGTGGGCGATCGTACCATTGATGTCCACATTCGTAAACTACGCGAAAAGATCGGTGAAGAATACATCAAGACCATCAAGGGTATAGGGTATAAATTTGATTATTGATGAAGAATCCCTCGCCCAGGCAGATCGTCTTACGGGCGACCCTGCTGGTGGTGCTGCTGGTAGTGGTCCTGGAAGTGATACCTTCCTTACTTCCTGTACTGAATGATTTCAGATACCATCTGCTGCTTGTACCAATACTCATGTTTGGCTTGACCTACCTCATTTTTTACAGGGTGGTTGAAAATTTTATTTACAGGAAGATAAAACTTATTTATAAAAATATACACAATCTGAAGACCACCAAGAATGTGGTGGAGTCCAGACTTGACCTCAGCACAGATATCATCGGGGCTGTAAATAAAGAAGTGTTGAACTGGGCTGAGGCTTCCAGAAAAGAGATCAGCCAGCTTCGCAGTATGGAGAACTACCGGAAAGAGTACCTGGGCAATGTGTCTCATGAACTGAAAACCCCCATCACCAGTATCCAGGGGTATCTGGAAACATTGATCGATGGAGGCATTAATGACCCGCGTATCAATATGGACTACCTGAGCAAGGCCATCCGGAATGTGGAACGCATGGTTAGTATCATCAATGATCTGGAGTCGATATCGCATCTGGAAAGCGGGCAGTTAAAACTACAGATGCAGCCGTTTGACATGAATGCACTTACCAAGGAAGTGTTTTCAGATCTGGAGATCCAGGCTGCTCAGAGAAACATCAGGCTAAAGATCAAAGAAGGATGCGATCGGGTCTTTATGGTAGAGGCAGATAAGAAAATGATCCGGGAGGTTCTGGTCAACCTGATCACCAATTCCATCAAATACGGAAAAGACAATGGCCAGACCAATGTAGGATTCTATAATATGGGTGATAATATTCTGGTGGAAGCTTCTGATACCGGGATAGGAATTGGCAAAGAAGATCTAAGCCGGGTATTTGAGCGATTTTTCAGGGTGGAAAAAAGCCGAAGCAGGGATTTTGGTGGAACAGGTCTGGGGTTGAGTATAGTCAAACATGTGATTGAAGCACACAACCAGACCATAACCGTCAGAAGTACTCCAAATGAGGGTTCAACTTTCGCTTTCACCCTTCGCAAAGCCGACTGATCAATCTTCCTCCTTCTTGAAAAGGAGCGAAGCAGAATTGACACAATAGCGCAGTCCGGTATCTGTTGGACCATCGTCAAAAACATGGCCCAGGTGCCCGCCACAATTCGAACACACGATCTCGATCCTGATCATACCATGGCTGGTATCTTTAAGATAGGTGATGTTCTCATCTGTTGCAGGAGCATCGAAAGAGGGCCAGCCACAGTGAGAATTGAATTTTGCCCCACTATAGAAGAGGGGAGTGCCACAACCTGCACATACATACTTGCCTGGTTCAAAGTGCGCATCGAAAGCTCCGGTAAACGGTCGTTCAGTGCCCTTGTTGCGAAGTATATGATACTGATCCTGACTCAGTTCCAGTTCCCATTCCTTGTCTGATTTTTGCAGCACAGGGCGGAACGAATCACGCTTATTGATCTTGAGGTGTTTATAGGTCATTGAACTCCTGGTAGTTTTTCAGGAAATCATACAATTGTTCGGCTTTCAGGTGTTTCCCGATGATCTTTTTATTCTTATCCAGAATGAAAAGGAGCGGGGTCTGATCTACGTTATATAAGGCCTGAAAGTTGCTTTCTCTTTTCACATTTCCAACGTTGATCCAGTTGTAGTGTTTTTCATCCAGCCAATCCTTCCATTTATCCCATTCTTCTTCTGTATAAACAGCATACACTTCAGCACCAAGCTCTTTTATTTTCGGGTAGGCTTCTACCAGCTTGGGCATTTCTTTTTTGCAATGACCACAATCTACATCCCAAAAAACCACTACAGTGTATTTTGAGTCTATACTATAAAGCGGAATGTCTATACCTGCAGAATCCTGCAGCATAATGGGAGGGGCCTGCTTTCCTATCAGTGTTGGTTTCATTAATGCTGCCTTGTTTGTGATACGAAAGAGCGCAGCATCATCCAGCCAGAAAGCATCTCCTGATTTATAGTACTTGTCAACCATGTGCACGAAAACAGCGTCCATACCCATAATATCGCTGGAGGCATATTGATTCAAAAGGGTAACAACCAGGTACTGAAATACCTCATTGTTACCGCGGGCTCCTTCTATGATCCTGTCAATAGCGGCACTAACTGAATCGGGTATCTTGGGCACATAGGTGTTCAGATACTGTTCCACTTTCATATGCAATACACTGCTTCTGAGCAATCTGGAATCTTTCAGATCTATGTCATCGAAATAATGCTCATGCACCCACTGTATCAGATACTTTTTATCAGGCGTTCCATCAGGCAGTACCGGTGCTTCAGGGAGGGTAAGATCTGCGGAAGCCTTCAACAACTTAACATAGAAGGTACCCGGATACTTTGCATAGAGGTTGTTTCTCCAGTCCAGTACTTCCTGATTGATCAGGTCCATTTCTTCCTGGATCTTTTCAGCTCTTTTACTTCCCTGCTCTGCAGCTTCCTGTTCTTTTCGCAATACATTCACCCGACTGCGACGGTCACCAATAAAACGAAGATCATCGTACATGACCTGATTCTCCACAGAACCGGTCACCTGCATATGTCCGGTGATGTCTGTAGTATCTGTAGCCATCTCAAATGCCGGTTCATTGACGATCATTTCAAAGTACTTGTTGTTCATTTTTGGCATGACCACAATGTACACGCCTCCTGGCAGAGGCTCCTGGCCGGCAAAATGTGCAGTACCATTCTTATCGGTCCTGACAGTATCTATAACATATTGCTTATTCCCGTAATGATGTCCGAAGTACAGAACGGTATCTTCCATTCCACGTATGGTTACCTGGTAGTCATAACCCTTCTGAGCCATGACAGGCTGTGTCAAAACAGATAATACCAGCGCAAGAAGTACAGGTATCAGAAGTCTTTTCATGTCTTATGTTTGAAGTTCGGCAGCGCTTCTGCTACCACAAAAATACTGCCGCAAATCAGAATAGCTTCATCGGAGCCTGAATTAGACAGTGCACTGACTATTGCTTCGTGCACTGAACCATATGCCACGCCCTTTCGTTCCATATTGGCTGCAAGTTGCTGCAATGTCCGGGCGTCCATTCCTCTGGGAATATCCGGTTTACAGAAATAGTAGCTGGCACTTTCAGGCAAATGAAAGAGGTTAGCAGCTACATCTTTATCCTGCACAGCACCGGTTACGATATGCCAGTGCGGTACATCCATGGCATCTATACTCCTTCGTAGCTGATCTAATCCGTCACTGTTGTGTGCACAATCAGCAAGAACCAGCGGCTGATGCTGCAGAATCTCCATGCGCCCTCTGAATCCTGTCAGTTCCTTCACCTGTTGTAATCCGGAAATGATATCGTTTACGGAAATCTGCCAGTCTTCCTGCAACAGATCAGCAGCGGCCAGAACGGTTTGCAGGTTTTTTTCCTGGTAGCTGCCAAACATAGGGGTGCAGGTTTCCAGTGTGAATTGTGTGGTCTCCAGTTGTGCCCGAAAGCACAAACCTGCAGGATCGTTGGAAAGAACTTCCAGGCGTACAAGATTGTCGCTGTTATACAACGGAGCACCTTGTAAGACTGCCGTCTCCTTAAATACTCCTTGCACCTCTTCCTGTCTTTCGCCAATGAGAACCGGCACACCCGGTTTGATGATACCAGCCTTTTCAGATGCAATAAGCGGAAGTGTATTCCCCAGCATGGCCATATGATCCCAGCCGATATTGGTAATGATACCCAACACAGGAGTTATGACATTGGTGGAGTCAAGTCTTCCCCCGAGTCCTGTTTCTATAACAGCTATATCCACACCTTTTTCAGCAAAATACAGGAAGGCCATGGCAACGGTGATCTCAAAAAAACTGGGTTCGATCTCTTCAATGACCGGTCGGTATCTGGATACAAAATCTGTAATAAACGCTTCTTCACACAAGACCCCATTGATACGGATGCGTTCACGAAAATCGAGCAGGTGAGGAGAGGTGTAGAGGCCTGTCTGATGACCCGATGACTGCAGGATGGCAGACAACCAGTTGGATACTGAACCTTTACCGTTTGTTCCTGCAATATGCACCGAACTGAATGCCTGTTCCGGATGTCCTAAGGCCTCACATAATCTGATGGTATTGGTGAGGTCTTTTTTAATAGCTGCCGGTCCGATGCGCTGGAACATGGGAAGCCTTTGCATCAGCCAGTCTATGGTCTCCTGGTAGGTCACCCCACAAAAATAAAAAGGGACTGCTCGGTGCAGCCCCTTTTTTCTGAATATTATGAATTTATTTCAGTGTGTAGTTGATGGTCAAAGTACCGGTCTGTGTCTCGGGAGCGTCAGAGCTGGTGTTGAATAATTTCTTACCCTTGACAGAACGAATAGCTTCATTGATGACACCCTGATCTACAATGGTGGAGCCTTTTCGTTCATACACTGCTGTGGTAACTACACCGTTTCTGTCAACAGTGATCTTCAGCACGACCTTTCCGGATTCGGGGGGAGTACCTCCGATGACAGGCTTGCTGACCATACTGCGTCCGCTCAGGTCATACCCGAAGCCGTTGGTACCGTTATCACCGGCGCCGGAACCGTTGCCGGGATAGCCGTTGGGATTTCCGTCTATATGACCTTCGTTACCTTTTCCTCCCGAAGAACCATCACTGGAGCTGTTGCTGTCAAACTTATGCTTGTTCGGGTTGAACACTTCACCCTGATCAATGACAGGTTCCGGATCCTTCTTGGTATCTGTCTTGGTTTCCGTTTTGGGCTTGTCGGTCTTCTTTTTTTCTTCCGGCAAGGTTACGGTCTCCTGGAAATCCTGGGTTTCGATCTTTTGCTCGACAGGCTGATTCTGTGCCTGCGGTGCCGCACTGATCCGCGAAGCAGATTCTATTTTGCCTGAACCGCTTTCATCAAAGCCGAAATCGATCAGCAGTCCTTCCGGCTCCAGAGGAGGGAAGGGCGGACGAAAACCTGCCAGGATCAGAATAGCCAACACTCCTGCAGCAAACAGCACAGTAAGCAGAACGCTTCTGCGCTTTGCCTTTTTCTCATATGCATACACTGTTGCCATAGTCTTTGATTTCCTGTAGGATGCGAATTCTACGCATTTCCATAATTATTTCTTGTCCGGATTGGTGGCCAGAACCACCTTGATCTTCAGCGTATTGGCTATGTTCAATACTTTGACCACTTCATCTACCGGTACAGACTTATCTGCATACAGTACGATCCCTTCGTCCTTGGTACCTTTCAGATTAGCAGTCAGTACTGCCTCCAGATCATCCACAGAAACCTCTCGCTTGTTGACAAAGAAATTCAGATCACGGTCTATGCTCACCGCAAGTGTTTCCGTTGCCTGAGCTGTAGTATTGCTGTTGGGCAACAACATGGGTATGGCATTCGGTGCCACAAGGGTACTGGTCAGCAGGAAAAAGATGAGCAGCAGAAAGATGATGTCAGTCATGGACGACATGCTGAATTCTGCTTTTCTGGTATTTCTTGATCGTAGTGCCATTATGCCGCCGGTTCTTGTAAGAGATCCATGAATTCAACGGTGGTTGCCTCCATTTTGTATATCACCTTCTCCACCAGCGACAACAAAGAGTTGTATGCCAGGTTGGCGATGATTCCTACGATCAGACCCGCTACCGTGGTTACCATGGCCTCATATATACCGGATGACAACAACTTCGGACTGATCTGATCGCTAACGCTCATGTCATAAAAGGCCCGGATCATACCGGTAACCGTTCCCAGAAATCCGATCATCGGCCCTATACCGGAAGCAAGTGCCAGAATGGCCAGGTTCTTCTCCATGCGGTACAGCTCCAGCTTGCCCACATTCTCTACAGCCACTTCAATATTCTTCAACGGCGACCCGATGCGCATGATGCCTTTTTCGATCATGCGGGCATAGGGTGTTTCCGTATTCTTACAAAGCATCTTGGCAGCTTCTATATTTCCATTGGAGATATAATCTCTGATATTCAACATGAAGTTCTTATCGCCACGAGCTGCCTTGCGTATGGTAAAATACCTTTCAAAAAAGATGAAAACGGTAAGCAGCAAGAGGAAGGCAATGGGTATCATGATGATACCGCCTTTGAATGCAAGCTCTATGAGCGACAGTTTCTCTGACGGCTCTGCAGCCAGGTCGCTTACAGAGGGTATGGTGTCGGTAGTGATCTGCAGGAGTGTGATATACATACAGGTTGTTTAGTGTTCTTTGATGGAAAACAAAAATAGGGAAGTGGTCTGCCTGAAAGCTTTGCCTTCTAACGCACACAGGGGTGATTGTATTTTATTGTGGACGTGGAACAAGTGAATTGGTTTACCTTCGCAAGCATGGACGGCAAAGAACATACCATACTTATTACAGGTCTTTCCGGAGCGCTGGGTAAAGTGGTCGGAGGTCGTTTGCTGAACGAGGGTCACAGACTGCTGGCCATTGTGCGGAACGAATCTTCTGAAAACCGTACAAAAGCCGATTTTCCCGGAATGGAAAACAGAATATCCTTCTTTCGGGCTGATCTGACCACCGATACTTTTGAAGGATTGTCAACAGAAGACCTGTCCGGATTCGTACATCTGGCAGGAGGGTTTGATGCTGCACCTACCTTTGCAGAGGCTCCGGCAGACCAATTAGAAAAGCAGTTTCTTTTGAACACCCGTTCTGCTTTTCAGCTGCTTCGTCTTGTCTTACCTGCGTTGAAAAAAAGGGGAGGAGGAAGCATTGTTACCATCTCAGCAAAAGCAGCCCTGCAACCCGATGGCAGCAACGCTGCATACGCAGCCAGCAAAGCTGCTTTGCTCAACCTGACCCTCCAGGCGGCCAGAGAGGGACGCAAAGAGAATGTAAGGGCCAATGTCATTGTTCCCGGTGTGATCGATACACCTGCTAACCGCAGCTGGGGTAGTGCCGACCAGATCGCTAAATGGACAACACCTGAAGACATTGCTTCCTGTATCTGCTGGCTGATGAGCGATGCATCTGCCGGTGTGAATGGTACGGTCATCCCGATGTACGGGCAACTCTGATCACTGGTCTTTCCAGTTCCAAAGATGCATACAGGCATATGTACGGTAGGGCCTCCATCTTTCTGCGATGAACAGCATATCCTTCTTCAATTGTTTGCTATCGGCCGGATCCAGGTCGTACAGGCGGGTCATCGCCTGCTGAATACCCAGATCATCTACCGGCATTACATCCGGTCTTCCCAGGCAGAACATCAGCAGCATCTCTGCCGTCCATTTTCCCACTCCCTTAATGCGGGTCACGTGTGCTATGACCTCCTCATCATCCATTCTGTTCAGTCTTCGCCTGCTTAGATCTTCTTCGAGTGAGAATGTAGCCACTGCATGTACATAGCCCGCTTTCGCATAGGAGAATCCGATGCCTCTCAAAGATTCTACCGGCATAGCCAGGACCTCTTCAGCTGTGGGTCTGTTGTGCCCCGCCAATGTGTGAAATCTGTTTTTTAACACCTCAGCTACTTTGGTTGATAACTGTTGACTCATAATGCTGTACATCAGATACAGGTAAGGGTCACCTTTTGACTTCAAGGCAAATGGCCCACCAGTTTTAAGTGCCGGTCTGAGTTGTTTGTCCTTTTGCAGATGATGCAGATATTCCATCGCTTAAAAATCGGCATAATCCCTGCAATTGATACCTTTGAAAAAAAATATCCGATGAGCAAGATCCTGTTTGCAGCTACATTAGGTATGTCGCTTTCATTGTGTGCCCAGAATGTAATGACCCCGGAAACACTATGGTCGCTGGGCCGGGTAGGGGCCGAGACCCTGAGTGCTGACGGGCAGGCACTGATCTATCGGGTCACCTATTTTGATGCTGCTGCCAACAACAGCGAGTCCAACCTGTACAGGCTGGAACTGGACGGAGGAAAGATCACTCCGCTCAGCTCAGGTAAAGGAACCGAATACAGTGTCATGACACTTCCTGATGGCTCGATGGGATATTTATATAAAGGACAGATCTGGAAAGGCGACTGGAATACCGGCAATGCCACACAATGGACGAATTACGAACCGGGTCTCGACAATGTCAGGTTCTCTCCGGATGGCACCAGGATCCTGTTTACCGGTGAAGTAAAAACAGGTACCACTGTTCAGGACAGATATGCTGATCTGGATCAGGCAAATGCTTATGTGCTGGACGATCTGATGTACCGCCACTGGGACCATTGGGAAGATGCATTCAGCAGCCATGTTTTTGTGGCCGATATGGCATCAAACGGCACCATCAGCAACGTTCGTGACATCATGTATGGCGAGCCCTATGATTGTCCGCAGCAACCCTTTGGTGGCGCCGAAGATGTGATATGGAATCACGATGGTTCTGCGATATATTACGTATCCAAGAAAAGCACCGGGAAAGCTTATGCCATTAGTACCAATTCAGATATCTATGCCTATGACCTGGCTTCCGGAAAGACGACGATTCTGACAGACGGCATGATGGGTTATGATACCAGTCCGCAGTTGTCGCCGGACGGACAATGGCTGGCGTTCCTGAGCATGGAAAGAGATGGCTATGAAGCCGATAAGAACCGGATGATGGTGAAGAACCTGCAAACCGGCGAACTCCGCGACCTGAGCACTTTCCTCGACGAATCTGTAGCTTCCATCAGCTGGAGTAATGATGGAAAAAAGATCTGGTTCATTGCCCCTGTAAAAGGTGTGGAGCAACTGCATGCATTTGATTTCGACAGTTACATACGAGGATTGCGCATTTTCCCTATTACACCTGTGGTGGAAGGTCAGTTTGACATTACCGGTATCGTTGGCGAGCAGGACGGTGTATTATTCGTGACCCGCACGGATATGAACCATGCAACAGAGGTGTACTCACTGGCACTAAAGACCAAAGACATGCGCCAGGTGACCCATGTCAATGATAAGATATACAACAGTTTGGCACAGAGCAGGGTAGAACCGCACTGGATCAAGACCACCGATGGAAAAGATATGCTGGTTTGGCTTATACTGCCACCAAACTTTGATCCGAACAAAAAATATCCGTCTTTGCTGTATTGCCAGGGTGGACCGCAGGGAGCGCTCAGCCAGTTCTATAGCTTCAGGTGGAACTTTCAGCTAATGGCTGCTCAGGGTTATGTGGTCATAGCCCCGAACAGAAGAGGGATGCCGGGTCACGGTGTGGAATGGAATGAGGAGATCAGCAAGGACTGGGGCGGACAGGCCATTCAGGATTACCTGAGTGCTGCAGACTGGGGCAAGACACTGCCGTATGTGGATGGCAGCAGAATGGGTGCTGTAGGTGCCAGCTACGGTGGTTATTCCGTGTATATGCTGGCCGGGGTGCATGAAGGCAGATTCAGTTCATTTATTGCGCATGACGGGTTGTTCAACCTGCAGTCATTCTATGGCACCACAGAAGAGATGTGGTTTGCCAACTGGGATCTGGGAGGCCCTTACTGGGAGAAAGGCGTGCAGGACAAGAGCTATGATCAGTTCAACCCCATGAACTACGTAGCCAACTGGGATACCCCGATCCTGATCTATCAGGGAGGCCGCGACTACCGCACTACCGAAGACCAGGCTTTCCAGGCATTCAATGCAGCGCAACTCAGAGGCATCAAGAGCAGATTCGTGTATATGCCGGAAGAGAATCACTGGGTACTTAGTTGTCAGAACGGCCTGCTTTGGCAACGGGAATTCTTCCGCTGGCTGGATGAGACCATGCCATCAGCCATGCAGTATAAACCCAAAGGCGCCAAAGAAGAATAAGGCAGGTTTTAATGTTGAAAACTTGACCGTTTTCGCAAGGGTAAAAAGCGCCATTTGACCCCTCATTTTCGTAGTTTTGCCATGCTTACAGGAAGCATTAAAAATGGCAGAAGGAGAACGGATTATCCCGATAAATATCGAGGAAGAAATGAAGACCGCTTACATCGATTATTCGATGTCGGTCATTGTGTCACGGGCCATCCCGGATGTTCGTGACGGATTGAAACCTGTACACCGCAGGGTGCTGTTCGGCATGCAGGAGCTAGGGGTCAATTACAACAAACCTTATAAGAAATCAGCCCGTATAGTCGGTGAGGTGCTGGGTAAGTACCACCCGCACGGCGATGGCTCAGTCTATGACGCTATGGTGCGTCTGGCTCAGGACTGGAGCATGCGCTATACGCTGGTGGACGGACAGGGAAACTTTGGTTCTGTGGATGGAGATTCACCGGCAGCCATGCGATATACCGAAGCCAGATTCCAGAAGATCACCGAAGAGATGCTGACCGATATCGATAAAGAGACGGTTGACTTTTCCAACAACTTCGATGATACGCTGGAGGAGCCTACGGTGTTGCCCACCAAATTCCCCAACCTGCTCATCAATGGCTCCAGTGGTATCGCCGTGGGTATGGCTACCAATATACTGCCGCACAACCTGAGTGAAGTATGTGATGGTATCGTGGCCTATATCAAAAACAGAGAGATCACTACCCAGGAACTGATGGCCTATATAAAAGGCCCGGACTTTCCCACCGGTGGTCAGATCTATGGTGTAGAAGGGATCAGTGAGGGCTTTGAAACTGGTCGCGGAAGGATCGTCGTTCGAGGAACTGCAGATATTGAGACCATGAAAAATGGCCGGGAACAGATCATCGTTACCGCCATACCTTATCAGGTCAACAAGGCTATGCTCATCGCCAAGACAGCAGAACTGGTCAATGAGAAGCGCATTGAAGGTATTTCAGACATTCGTGATGAGAGCAACCGCGAAGGCATGCGCATTGTATATGAGCTTAAGCGTGATGCAGTTGCGTCTGTTGTTCTCAACCAATTATTCAAATATACACCGCTCCAAACCAGCTACGGCGTCAATAATATTTGCCTTGTTGGTGGCAGGCCGAGGCTGCTTGGCCTGAAAGAGCTTATCAGTTACTTTGTTGAGTTTCGCCACGAGGTAGTGGTTCGCAGAACACAGTATGACCTCCGCAAGGCACAGGAACGTGCACATATTCTGGAAGGTCTGCTCATTGCTCTGGATAATCTGGACGAAGTGATCAACCTGATCCGTTCATCCAAGACCCCGGATGATGCCAAAGAAGGTCTGATGACCCGTTTCGGCTTGTCTGATATTCAGTCAAAGGCTATCCTGGAGATGCGACTGCAAAGGCTTACTGGTCTGGAGCGTGACAAGATCAGGGCTGAGTATGAAGAGGTGATGGCACTGATCGCCCGTCTGGAAGAGATCCTGGCCAATGAAGGACTGCGCTATCAGATCATTGTGGATGAGACCCTGGAGATGAAGGAAAAATACGGTGATGAGCGCAAAACCAGCATCGTAGCAGCTGAAGGAGAACTTTCCATCGAAGACCTGATCAACGAAGAAGATGTGGTCATTACCATATCTCATATGGGCTATATCAAGCGTACTGCTGCCACCGAATACCGGGTTCAGGGCAGGGGAGGTAAAGGTTTCCGGGGAGTTGCAGCCCGTGATGAGGATTTTATAGAACATATTCTGATCGCCAGTACCCATGACACCATGCTGTTCTTTACGCAGCAGGGCAAGTGCTTCTGGCTGCCGGTATATCAGATTCCCGAAGGTAACCGGACCTCCAAAGGACGGGCCATTCAGAATATGATCAGTCTGCCTCCCGGCGACAAGGTCATGGCCTATGTGGATGTACATGACCTGAAGGACGAAGAATTCCTCAACAACCACTTCCTGGTGTTCTGTACCAGAAAAGGGATGATCAAGAAAACCGCTCTGGAAGCCTATAAACGCCCCAGGGCGAACGGTATAGCAGCCATCACCATCAATGAAGGCGATGAACTGCTGGAAGTGAAACTCACGAACGGCCATTGCGAGATCATGATGGGAGTGAAGTCGGGCAGGGCCATCCGCTTCCCCGAAGAAAAGGTTCGTCCGATGGGTCGTACCGCAGCCGGGGTGAGAGGGGTACACCTTGCTGGAGATGACGATGAAGTGGTTGGTATGGTTTCTGTAGAGAAGGGAGACAGAGAGCGCACCATACTCGTGGTCAGTGAGCACGGATACGGAAAAAGAAGCTATCTGGTGGATCCTGAAGACGGTGAAGATGTGTACCGGGTGACCAACAGAGGCGGAAAAGGGGTGACCACCATCAAGGTGACCCAGAAGACCGGGCAACTGATCGCAGTCAAAAGCGTTACAGATAATGATGACCTGATGATCATAACCGTGAAAGGCATCACGATCAGAATGCGGGTGGATGACATCCGTGTGATGGGAAGGGCTACCCAGGGTGTGAGACTCATCAACCTGAAGGATGGAGACAGCATTGCATCCATTACCAAGGCTGAGCGGGAAGAGGAAACGGAAGAACAGGTGGAAGGTGAGGGTGCAGAAGGCTCCGATACTGAACCAACAAATGAATAAAAGATCGTAATTAGTTGTAAATAAAACACTTAAACCAGAATAAGAAAATGAAAAAATGGAGTTTGATGCTGTTTTTCCTGCTGGCAGGTTTCGTGACATTTGCCCAGACCAGCAAGATCACTTCAGCCATTACATACCTGGAGAACGGCGAGCTGGACCGTGCTCTGGCAGCTATTGAAGAAGCAACTGTGCATGAAAAAACAGCAGGAATAGCCAAAACCTGGTTCACCAGAGGGCGGATATTCAATGCCATAGCGGCCGATGAAAGCGGAAAATTTGCAGGATTGTCAGAAAATCCGCTCGATATGGCCATGGAATCGCTCAATAAGGCGTTGACCTTGCCTGACGCAGATAAGTACAAAAAGCAAATGCTGGTAGAGTACAGCCTGTTGCAGATGAACTACTTTAATATGGGTTCAGGATCTTACGGACAGCGTGACTTTCAGGGTGCACATGACAATTTCAGGAAAAGTGCTGATGCCAACAAAAAGCTGCTGGAAATTGACCCGACCTTGCCGCTGGACACCGGCGTGATCTTCAACATCGGACTGACCGCCTACCGGATAGGAAACAGGGATGAAGCCATTGACATTTTCCAGAAACTGGTCAATATGAAGTACAAAGAGCCTTATGTTTATCAGGCTCTGGCCGAAATGTATGCTGAAGATGGCAAAATGCAGGAAGCGTTTGACGTGATCGCTACAGGCCGCAAGAATTATCCGAATGATGAGGCCCTCATCATCACAGAACTGAACTTTTACCTGAGTCAGGGAAAAGTGGAAGAGATCGTAGATAAACTGAATGAAGCCATTGCGGTAGATCCGAATAATGAAGAACTGTACTTCGCCAAAGGCAATGCCTATGGTGAGCTCATGAAGACAGCGGTCATAGAAGGAGGAAGCCCATCAGCCAGTGTAAAAGCCTGCCTGGGAGCTCCTGATGCCATGGAAGCCATGGAAGGTAAGCATGAAGGTGCCGAGGTCTGGACCTATGGCAAAGTGAAGTTTGTAATAGAGGAGGGTAAGGTATATGAAATAGAAGGTGCTGATAAAGACATCAAAGCCCTGACCGGCAAATGCAATGACAGAGAAAAATACAATGCCTATTTCTCAGAAGCTGTTGGTGCATACCGCAAGGCGATCGATATCAATCCGGGTAATTTCGACAATTACCTGAACCTGGGCGCTTTGTATTACAACACCGCCATAGAGATCAACAAGAAGATGATCAATCTGCCGCTGGATGCTGATAAGGAATACGCAGAGCTGGAAAGCAGACGTAATGAACTGTACAAGGAAGCTTTGCCTTATTTTGAAAAAGCACTGGAGATAGATCCGGAAAACATTCCGACCATGCAGGCACTGAAAGAGATCTATGCGAAGACCAACAACTTTGAAAAGATGAAAGAGATCAAAGCCAAACTGGGCGAATAAATAACAGAATAAGGGGGAAGCAGATCCCCCTTATTTTATTGACTACTACTTAACATAATATTAATTATAGGACAGAATAGGTCATTTCAGTCTGCAGCTCTTTCTTTTATAACTTGTTACAATACAGGCCTTATGCGCAACTAAACCGGATAAATGAGCGGGATCAGCAAAGTGGCCAGCAACCAGAAGAACAGATTCAGCCAGATGCCTACACGCAGGAAATCTTTGAAGCGATAATTGCCGGCACTATAGACCATGGTATTGGTCTGGTAGCCGACAGGCGTACTGAAACTTGCTGATGCAGCGAAGGTGACCGCCATAACGAACGGCATGGCATCCAGACCCAGGGTTGCAGCCGTACTGATGGCAATGGGTGCGATCAAAGCCGCTGTGGCGGTATTGCTCATGATCTCAGTCAGGATACTGGTAACCAGGTACAGACCAGAAATGATGGCAACCGGCCCAAGGTGACCCAGGTTATTGACCAGTCCGCTGGCGATCATCAGGTCCAGGCCACTGTTTTCCATAGCTGTACCCAGAGTCAAAGCTCCGGCCAGCAGGAAAATGATGTTCCAGTTGATGCTTTCATACACCTCCTTCATCTTCAGGAACCCGATCAGCACCAGCAGACTGGTTGCTGCAATGGCACCTGTCATGATATCGAGCACATTGGTACTGGCCAGAACGATCACAGTTAAAACGATACCCAGTGTTACCAGAAAACGCTTTTTCCTGAAATCAGGCACTTCATCTTCGCTCAGCAAGATGAAATCTGCATTGCGTTCCTGCTCATCATTGTTCAGCTCGCTCATGAAGTGTCGCTTGACCTCTGCCAGTATGATATCGCCGGCCTTCAGCTCTACATCATACAGGTGTTCATGAAGCACTTCTTCCCGGTGACGAATAGCCAGTGGCACCCCACGATACCTTCGGCGGAAATCCAGGTCTCCAAGCGTTTTCCCCTCAAAGCCTGAGTTGGCGGTGATGACCATCTCTACCAATACACTGTTCTTGCCTGTCAGATCATCTTCGCCGATGGTGACCTGGGGTTTTTCCATGATGCGCATGCGGTCCTTTAGTCCGCGGATCTTCTCCACATTACATCTGACCTTCAGCACATCGCCGGCCTGGAGCAAAAAATCGCCCGAAGGAACAGGGTAGCTGTCCCCTCCCCTTCGCAGATCCAGAATATCCATCTCCAGTTCGGAAAAGATTCCTGCATCCATGATGCGCTTCCCTGCCAGGTCAGATCCGGCAGGAATCTCCATTTCAGTGAGGTAATCACGCATGCTGAATTTCTGCCGGAGGTCCTTTTCCTGTCCGCGATCCGGCAGCAACCGGAATCCCACAACGACCATATAAATGATACCGGCCGAGAGAAATACCAGTCCCATAGGCGCCATGTCAAACATGCTGATACTGCCCACATGCTCCTTCTCCAGAATGCCTGCAACTAAAATATTAGTTGATGTGCCGATGAGGGTACAGGTGCCTCCGAAAATGGTAGCAAATGACAATGGGATCAATAGTTTGGACGGACTGATACCTGCGCTTCGTGAAATCTGTATGACCACAGGAATGAAGACCGCCACTACCGGTGTGTTATTGACAAAGGCCGAGATGACAGCGACCAGCAGCATCATCAGTGCCATGCCTGCCAGGTATCGCTTTCTGAAGATGGAAGACAATCTGTTGGCCACGAATTGGAGAGCACCTGTTCGCAACAGTGCTTCGCTGAGTACGAACATAAAGGCCACCGTGATGGTAGCGTTATTGGAAAAACCTTCTACACTCTCACGTGGGGTGACCACTCCGGTTATGACCAGGGTGACCATGATGAGCAGAGCCACCAGGTCAACAGAGATCCATTCAGAAACAAAGAGAATGATGGCACCGAGTATGACCAGAAGGGTGATGATTGCCTGCCATTCCATGGGCGCAAATGTACACCTCTAATAATGCTGTACAAGCAAACTGGTAAGTTTATTTCATTTTGCGGTAGGCAGCCAGCAGACGCTCAGCATGCAGGCGAAGGTTCTTGCTTTCCAGCAGGAGCGAATTGACCAGTAAGGAGTTTCGGTATCCTGACTCGCCGGTTCTGACAGCATCGATCTGACGTGAAAGACAATCGTCAATAATACGTTCCAGGGTAGAATCTGTACTCCACTGAATATCCGGGTCTGATTCATCAAGCGCATGCTGCCATAACCTGGCGTGTTCCAGCATGGCTATTCGAACCTTGTCCAGTTCTTCAAGCTGAGATTCAGCTACAGGGTGATGGAAATTGCGCAGATGATCAATGGTCATTGTAGCAATGAGTTGTATGGGCTGCTGCACATTCTGCAATTCATGCATTAATTCCACATAGCGCAGGCCGGCGTCACCTCCTGTATTCAGCTTTTGCAGGCGCACATACATAGAGGTCTGTACATCCCTGACCTGCTTACGGAGTTTCTTAAGTTCTTTTCTGTAGCGGTCAATATGCCCTGATTTCTCCGCTTCCAGTGTTTGTATCAGGTCTTCATACAGATCATAGATCAGTTTAAAAGTTGACCTGATATATCCGGCAGTTTCGGTTTTAAGTACGTCCAGTTCGATCTGGTTCCCATCTATGATCCCGGCCCAGCTTTCGTCTTTTTCGGCTTCCATCTTCTTATGGATCCGGCTGCTTCTGATCACGAAGAACAGCACCAGTGCGCCTACCAGCAGCAAGCCAATTACACCTGTGTTGATGATGAACAACGCCACGAGTGCAGAACATGAGAACGCTACGATAGCAGTAAGAAACCACCCCCCTATCACATTGACCACACCGGCTACACGGTAAACAGCTGAATCGCGGTTCCAGGCACGGTCAGATAAGGAAGCTCCCATGGCAACCATGAAGCTGACATAGGTAGTTGAAAGAGGAAGCTTGAGGGATGTGGCGAATGCGATAAGCACCGCAGCCACCATAAGATTCACAGAGGCCCGTACCAGGTCGAAAGCAGGTTTGTCTTTTTCTCCTCCGGATAAACCGTCTGAATTACTGAAGCGTTTTTCTATGCCCTTGTTGACCGATCCCGGCATGATGCTTCTTCCTGCATTTCCCAGTGAGATACTGCCGCCAACAATCATTCTGGACAGCCAGTTAGGCCGGAACCTTTCAGTGCCAAGCCCCTGCCTGCCCAGGTCCACGCTGGTAGCGGTAACAGACCGGGCTTTTCTGCTGAATATCAGGGTAAGGGTCATGATGGTACCAGCAAGTACCAGCAGGTAGGTGTCTGTTCTGACCGATGTAGCCAGGAAGTCCATTCCCAGGGCATCTGGAGCAACCCCTGAACCTGCCCAGTGCTGATAGGAGATCAAACCTGCTATCGGAACTCCGATGAAATTGACCAGGTCGTTACCGGCAAAAGCCATGGCCAGTGCGAACGTGCCAAGCAGGACGATGAACCGAAGAATATTCATTCGGAACACCACGATAGCTATCTGGCAGACGATGGTCCATACAATAAATCCCACACCATTGATCAGCATGGTATTCTGCTCGATCCAGGTAACTGCAGATGCCGGCATGAATGATGTGCCTTTGGCGCCTTTCAGGAGGATGAAATCCACTATGACGGTGATGGCTATGCCACCGAATATGCCTCCGAACTTCCGCATCTGCTTTTCATAGTCAAATGTGAAGATCAGGCGGGTCAGGTACTGCACTACCAGACCCACTGCGAATGCCACCAGAACAGATATGAATATACCTGATATAATGAATATTGCCTGTTCCTGATTGATATAATCACCCAGTGATGACCAGGAACCATTCTCCGTAACGATCTTGTAGGCTGCAATAGCAGTTGCCGATCCCAGCAGTTCAAATACAATAGATACCGTTGTGCTGGTGGGAAGGCCGAAGGTATTGAAGAAGTCAAGCAGCAGGATATCTGTCAGCATGACTGCTACGAAGATGACCATGATCTCATCGAACATGAACATTTGCGGATTGAAGATGCCTTTTCTGGCCACTTCCATCATACCACTGGAAAAAGTGGCACCCAGTGCTATGCCCAGGCCGGCTACGATCAGAATGGTTCTACGGGAAGCTACCTTGGCACCGATGGCTGAGTTCAGGAAATTGACCGCATCATTGCTAACTCCGACTATCAGGTCTGAAATGGCAAGTATGAAGAGGACTACCAGGAATATGATATAAATACCTGCCGGTTCCACGCACACAAAGGAAACAAGTTTGGGTAATTAGCCTGATGCCTCAATCTTAACTTTATCTTACCAAATTGTTAATCGGAAGTAGGGTCCGCCACCAGCTTATTCCTGCCTGAATACGTAACTTTGCTCATAAACATTAAAATCTTTTCATGAAAAAGTTCCGAATGCTGGTTTGGCTGCTGGTTGGCACCATGCCCCTCTTCGCCCAGCAGCAGACCGATAGCGGTGAGCCTGGCAAATTTCAGGTGCAGGCCGACCGTTTTGCAGACCTTTCTGTACTTCGATATGAGATCCCCGGTTGGGACAACCTGAGTCTGGATCAGAAAAAACTGGTCTATTATCTCACAGAGGCCGGCTACAGTGGACGTGATATCATTTATGATCAGAACTGTCGTTACAATCTTACCATCCGTCATGCGCTGGAGCACATTGTTGCCAACTATACAGGCGATCGCACCAGCAAAGACTGGGCTGCATTCATGACCTACACCAAACGGGTCTGGTTCAGTAACGGGATCCACCATCATTACAGTATGGACAAGATCCAGCCTGGATTTTCCCGCGATTATTTCAGAGATCTCATGATGTCATCCAACACATGGGTTGATCCAGAGATCACAGAGGTCATATTCGATCCCAACCTGGTGCCTAAGAAGGTAAGCCTGGATCCGGAAAAGGACCTGCTGTTATCATCTGCCATGAATTTTTATGATGCTGATATCACCCAGGAGGAAGCCGAAGCTTTCTATGCTCAGCGTATCAATAAAGGAGATAAGAAACCTGTCAGTTACGGATTGAACAGCAAGCTCGTAAGAACTGAAAATGGTCTTAAGGAAGTTTTGTGGACAGAAAACGGCATGTATGGAGCAGCCATTGAGCAGATCATCTACTGGTTAGGTAAAGCTGTTGAAGTGGCAGAGAATCAGGACCAGGCAGATGCACTTAGGTTATTGATAGACTACTACCGTACAGGTGATCTGAAGACCTGGGATGCATACAATATTGCATGGACTGAAGCCACCGATGGTGATATCGATTACATCAATTCATTCATTGAAGTGTATAATGATCCGCTTGGATACCGTGGTTCTTATGAGTCTATAGTAGAGATCAATGATTTTGAGGCAAGTGCCAGAATGAAGGTCATGGCTGACAATGCCCAGTGGTTTGAAGATAATAGCCCGATCATGGATGCTCACAAAAAGAAAAATGTAGTAGGAGTTTCATATAAGGTTGTGAATGTTGCAGGCGAATCAGGCGATGCCTCTCCTTCCACGCCTATTGGTGTGAACCTGCCAAATGCCAACTGGATACGTGCAGATCATGGTTCTAAGAGCGTCAGTCTGGGTAATATTGTAGAAGCCTACAACAGTGCAGGGGGTTCCGGATTGCTGGAAGAATTTGCCTATACCAAAGAAGAGTTGGAACGGGCAAAGAATTACGGACAGCTGGCTGGCAAACTGCACACCGCCATGCATGAAGTGATAGGACATGCATCAGGTAAGATCAACGATGGTGTGGGCACCCCGAAAGAAACGTTGAAGAGTTATGCCAGCACCCTGGAAGAAGGACGTGCAGACCTGGTAGCACTTTATTATATCTATGACCAGAAGCTGGTTGACCTTGGGTTGATGCCCAGTCTGGAATTGGGAAAGGCTGAATATGACGGCTATATCCGCAATGGAATGATGCTTCAGCTGCGGAGGCTCGAACTGGGTGCCAATGTAGAAGAATCACATATGCGAAACAGGCAGATGATCGCCCAGTGGGTATATGAGAAAGGCAGGAAAGAAAAGGTCATTGAAAAGAAAGTGAAAGATGGCAAAACTTATTTTGTCATCAACGATTATGACAAACTGCATGACCTGTTTGGCCAGTTGCTTCGAGAAATCCAGCGCATCAAATCAGAGGGTGATTATGCCGCCGGTAAAGCACTGGTAGAGAACTATGGAGTGAAAGTGAACAAAGACCTCCACAAAGAAGTACTGGAGCGCACTGCCAAGCTGACCGGTGCTCCTTACAGTGGGTTCATCAATCCTAAACTGATACCTGTATTTGATTCCAATGGCGATATCTCTGATATTCGTGTGGAATATCCGGAAAGTTTCACGAAGCAAATGATGGACTATGCCCGTCGTTACAGCTTCCTGCCGGAACATAATTGAGGATCAAAAAACTACCTTTACAGGGCCGGAACGATCCGGCCCTTTTTTGTTTAACGAATTTTATACTTTATGTCTTATCCTAATCCTCCCCGCATGCCAAAGAATGGCCGCAGCGTTATACTCATAGCAGGTGTTATCATCGCATTACTCATTCTTGTCTTCAATGTAGCCGTTACTGTAAAGGCAGGTGAAGCCGGTGTGCTATTCCGCCCCTTTTCAGGTGGTGTAGATGTGAACCGCACCTACGATGAAGGCTTTCACATCATCGCCCCCTGGAACAATATGATCACCTATGAGGTCAGACAGCAGGAAGTGCTGGAAACCATGGCGGTATTGTCTTCAAATGGTCTGGAGATCACGGTTGATGTTTCTATCTGGTACCAGCCGGAATACCAGGATCTTCCGAAGCTGCATAAGGAAAAAGGCCAGAATTATCTGGACAGGATAGTCAAGCCATCTATGCGTTCAGCCACCCGAAGTGTGATCGGCAGATATACACCGGAAGAGATCTACAGCACCAAAAGAGATGCCATTCAAAAAGAGATATTTGAAGAAACAGCCCGTTTACTGGACAATGAATATGTTCAGGTAAATGCAGTTCTTGTGCGTGACATAACGTTGCCTTCTTCCATCAAGCAGGCGATCGAGAACAAACTCACCCAGGAGCAGGCTTCGCTGGAATATGAGTTCAGACTGGAAAGAGAACAGAAGGAGGCAGAACGTATCCGTATTCAGGCGGAAGGAAAGGCAGAGGCCAACAAGATCCTGAATGCCTCACTGACCGAGAACATTCTAAAGGAAAAAGGCATTCAGGCTACCCTGGAATTAGCCTCCTCACCTAACAGCAAAGTAGTAGTGATAGGTAACAGTGACGGGTTGCCCATCATCCTCAATGACAAGTAAGAAAAGAGGATGAAACGTATTGCATTCTGGGTCTCCTACCCTTTCATGCTGCTGGTAGCTGCGCTGCCATTGAGAGCCCTGTACCTGTTCAGTGATATTTTATATGTGATCATATATCATCTGATGGGCTACAGAAGGCGCCTGGTCTGGAAGAACCTGCGACGGTCTTTCCCGGAACAGGACAAAGAGACCCTGCGCAGGTGGCGAAAGAAATTCTATCACTTCCTTGCAGATACCATAGTAGAAACGGTCAAGACCATTTCTATTCGTAATGAGAGGCTTTACAGCCGTTTCAGGTTTGACAATCTGGATATGATATCAGAGGCACTGCAACAGAACAGGAACATCATGATCGTGCTGGGGCATTATGGCAACTGGGAATGGGGCGCTGGTGCTATCAGCAGACAACTGGCCAGGCCGCTCATGGCACCCTATGCCCCGCTGCGCAATCCTGACTTCAACCGCCTGATGGTGCGCACCAGATCTCGATATGGTTTGCAGTTGCTTCCAAGAAAACAGCTGATACCTTATCTCCTCTCGCACACACAACAAAAACATTTTCTGGCGCTTATAGCAGATCAGAGCCCCAACCCGAAACGCCAGCGCATCATGCAATTCATGAATCAGGAAACAGCTGTAGTTACCGGAATGGAGTCTATCGCACGTGATTTCGATTTCATGGTTTACTATGCCAGCACACGGTTTGTCAAACGGGGTGAATATGCCTGCCGGTTTGAGTTGTTGAGCGAGCATCCCGCAGAAATGAAAGAAGGCGACCTGACAGTCGCCTTCATGAAAAAGCTGGAGCGGGATATCATGAACGATCCCATTCATTACTTATGGAGTCACAACCGATGGAAGCTGACCACCAACAGTAAACATCCTAAAAAACGTCATAACTGAGAGTGAACTGATAGGTGTTGGCATCCATCTGAAAGATATCTCCGAAGTCATTTACCATTCTGGCTCCAAGGGTAAGCTTACCCATATCTATAGCTGCACCCAGGGTAAATTCTTTTTGAAGATTTCTCATACGAAATAGTTTTTCATATTCATCATCTCTTATATTATAGAAATTGGGGCCTGCTTCTATGCGAAGAAAATCGAAGAACTCATAGCCAAACACGAGGGGCAGATCAAACCGGTCATTTTTGAACAGGTGCACATCGTCCATGCCAAAGGCACTTTGCTCGGTGAACCTGGTGCTGCTGAACAGAAACTCAGGTGTAACAGAAAGCCGGTTGAAATGCATCTGCAGGTAGCCGCCAAAAGTGGTATTGAAGCCTGCTTCTGCAACCGGTACTTCTGCCTGAGACAATCTGCCGGCATCGTTACTGAATTGAATTCCGGATTTGATTCCCAGGTCCAGGAATTGGGCCTGCACCATTTCTGAAACGGCAAACAGGACCAGGATCAACAATACTCTTTTCATAACGTACATTTGCCCTTGTAAACCAAAGGTCGTGCCATACTGTAACGCGGCCGGTGAAGAAACAGATATACTTGTGGTATGACTTTACAATCAGGTGCCTATCCAGAGCTGGAACTTTCCTCTAAGAACGACCTGTATTTAGGCGGCCCCAGAACCCGCTGGCAGGAATTGTGGTTTGCATGGGATGTATTTCGTGAATTCATCAAAGGCTTTCGTGCTTTGCATTTCATTGGTCCTTGCATCACTGTATTCGGATCTGCCAGATTCAAAGAGGAACACAAACATTACCAGACAGCCAGAGACACCGCAGGCAAACTCAGCAAGGCGGGATTCACCATTCTTACAGGTGGGGGTCCGGGAATCATGGAAGCAGCCAATCGCGGTGCCTATGAAACCGGCGGACTCAGTGTAGGATGCAATATTGTTCTGCCCCACGAGCAAAGTGAAAATCCATACATGCACCGTTGGGTCACGATGAAGTATTTCTTTGTAAGAAAGGTGCTGCTGGTAAAATATTCCTATGGATTCATAGTAATGCCGGGAGGCATGGGTACCATGGATGAGCTGTTTGAAACACTCACACTGATCCAGACCGGGGTGATCAGGAACTTTCCTGTGGTACTGATGGGAAGCGAATACTACAGCCATATCATGCAGATGCTGGAACGCATGCAGCAGGAAGGAACCATCTCGCCGAAAGATATGTATCTGCTAAAGGTGACCGATGATCCGGATGAAGCCCTCCATCATATTCAGCATTATGTGAAAGAGAATTACACAGTCAGGCGTCTTCGTCCCCGCAGGTGGCTGGGAGAAAAGCCACTCAGACAGGCATCTTAAAACTACTTCTTTATGAGTGTACGGTTTGAAGCATTCTATACGGCCGCTTTTCAGACAAGCCTGAACGACCTGGATCGTATTCGGCGGCGCATCATCACCAATTATTTTGTGATCGGTTTCGTCATGTTTGCCGGCTTCACTTTCGAAGCCATTACCTGGATGCTGATCGGAATTCTCGTGATCGTACTATTTGTGATGTTCTACATCCGCACATTCGGCATCTCCACCCAGTATTATCAGCAGCAATTCTTTCTGCGCATACAGGGAAGTATAGGCCGGTTCTTACTTCCCTCGTCATCCTTTGATCTGAACAGGTATATCAAACTTACTGAGTTGCAGGCAGCAGGTTTGATTGTCCACCATCCGCAGCAATATGGTGGTCGCAATATGATAGAGCACGCAGTAGGTGATGATCAGATCAGAATTGCAGAAATGGATATACGTTCATCGGGAAGAGGTGAAGACGGCAAGCCGTTTCAACGAACCGATTTTTCAGGTATAGTTGGTGTACATGCCATGCACACCGGCATAGCGAACCCGCTCATGCTGGTGCACCATGATCTTCTGAAAACCGAGCCTGATCCATCCATCAGGAGGAAAATAGATGACCATCAGGATCTGGTAGCCTGGTATGTGGATAAAGAGGCATTTGCCAGATGGTTTTCTCCTTCACAGCTGTATCAGGTAGTAAGTTTTATGGAGGCTGCCAACAAACAGGTATTCATCAGCGTGTTTGAGGGTGGCGTATGCGTGGCAGTTGCCATACCTGAAAAAGAAAAATTCAGAGATGCCGGCTTGTGGACCAAGGCGAATCAGGAAAAGGAGATCAGAAGCCTGTTTGAAACCTACCGCTTTGTGAGCGAAATGCTGCTGTCACTGAATGGTTGAACCATCGCGGGTGCAGTATCCGCCAAGTGAATCCCAGTTGGATTTCCATTCGTCTTCGAAACGACCAACTTCCCCGCCTGAGCCGCAATATTCTTCCACGACCTCTTCGCCGGTACTCAGCTCAATATGGGTACAAACCGTGCATTTCTGGCAGGAACTGAGTGTAGCTGCTGCCACGAAGAGTACTCCAAATAACAGGGAAAGTTTTTTCATAGCTGAAAATATGCGTTAAAGGTAGTGAATTCCGGTGGGTCTGAAACGCACCAGATGGTCAGTTATTGTCAAAAGAAATAGGCACCGGATGCTTGTTGTCATCTATCGCAACCATGGTGAACAACCCTTCCATGGCCTTTTCCCGCTCATCTGCATACATCTGTTCCAGATAGACCTCCACCCGGATCACCAGGCTGGTAGTACCTACACTTTTAACCGTACCGATCAGTTCTGCCAGCGTACCGGCCGGCACGGGTTTCTTGAAGTCCACCCTATCGCTGGAAACGGTCACCATCTTCTGGCGTGAGAACCTGGTGGCAGTGATAAAGGCGATCTCATCCATCCACGCCAGTGCCGTGCCACCAAAAAGGGTATCATAGTGGTTGGTGGTATTGGGGAAGATCGCTTTGACCGTATGGGTCACAGACCTGTCAATTCTCTCCTGCAGGTTATGCATCATGGCTCGATTATTGATAATGTAGGCTCAGACACTGTTGAATGTCCGTACCTTTATTCCATCAAAAATACAAGATGCACAGACTCACTATTTCCCTTTTATGCACCCTCCTGACAGCATTGACTCCAGTTTTCGCTACAAATCATTTGCAGGCAGATACCAATGAGAACCAGCATATAGCTATACCAGCAGACCTGTCAGACTTTTTTCAGGCAGCCGATGGGTTCATGCAGGCAAACGTGAAGAATGGAATGGTCTCTTATTCTGCACTGGCAAAAGACCACACAGGCCTGGACAAGCTGGTCAGCGCCATTGGCAGTACTGACCTGACCGAAGCATCCAAAGACACCAGGATCGCCTTTTACCTGAACGCCTACAACCTGCTCACCATCCACCAGGTGGTACAGAACTGGCCGATGGCTTCTCCGCTAGACAAGAAAGGGTTCTTTGACGCAACTACGTTTACAGTAGCCGGACAACAAATGACTCTGAACGATATAGAAAACAAGAAACTGCGTCCTGACCCCCGGGTGCATTTTGCCCTTGTTTGCGGTGCCCGTGGTTGTCCGAAGATCATGAACGCAGCCTATATGCCTGACAAGGTCCAGACGCAACTCAACATGCAGACCAAAAAGGCGATGGATGACAGCAGTTTTATCAAGGTGAACGGTTCTAAAGTGGAAGTTTCAGAGATATTCAAGTGGTATGCCGATGACTTTGTAAAGCACAGTGGTTCGGTCGAGGCTTATATCAACAAATACCGCAGTTCCACATTGCCGTCAGGATCCACAATCGGTTACTACACCTATGACTGGAAGGTGAACGGGCAGTAAGTTCATTTGCTGTTCACAGAAGATTCATCCCCTCCCCTTACCTTTAAGGCATGTACAGACATGCCTTTTTTGTTTTTGTGATGGTTGGCATTACCAGCTCTCTGTTTGCACAATCAGACACGCTGGTAATCGCATTTGGTTCATGTAACAAGACAGATGCAGATCAGTCTTATTGGGATCTGGTGGCAGTTCATCACCCGGATATCTGGCTTTGGCTGGGCGATAATATCTATGCTGATACCAATGATGCCCGTGTAATGGACAGTTTGTATCAGGTACAATATAACAACCCATACTACCACAGTTTCATACGGCAGATTCAGGTTGACGGCACCTGGGATGACCACGACTACGGCCTGAATGACGGCGGAAAAGAATGGACCTTCAAAGACAGCAGCAAGCAGTTATTCACCCACTTTATGAGGCTGGATGACCGGGAAGACCTTCGCTCGCATCCGGGCGTGTACCATGCTACCGATCTGCAGGTTGACGGAGAGATCGTGCGCATACTGGCATTGGATACCCGCAGCTTCAGAGATACCCTGACACCTTCACCCGACCCTTCTAAAAGGTATATACCAAGACCTGATGGCAACATGCTGGGTGAAGCGCAATGGACCTGGCTGCAGGAACAGCTGGCAGATACCACTGTTTCCATGTTCATTTTGTTGTCCAGTGTACAGGTGATCGCAACGGAACAGGGCTATGAAAAATGGGAAAACCTGCAGGCATCCAGAACCCGGTTGCTGGATATGATACGCACATCATCACCAGAGGGCATCGTCATACTGAGCGGCGACCGGCATATTGCAGAGTACTCGGTCATAGGTGGCGGACTGGACTATCCGCTGCTGGACATCACCTCCAGCGGTCTGACCCATACCTGGGGTCAGATACAGGAAGAGGCCAACCAGTTCAGAATGGGCCCACTCATGATCGAAAAGAACTTCGGCATACTACAACTGTACCGGGATGATTCCGGCCTGGGTATGCGCAGTACCATTTACTCAGCTGTGGATGGCCGCATACTGATGACCTACATCTGCCCGTTTTGATACATACCACCATTGCTGTTGTTCATAACCTGTAATGAATAGCTGGCTGCCACGCATACCTTTATAGCATGCAGGATGAAAAGGTCATACACTTTACCCATGCCGGAATTTACCAGGGTAAGACACCGGTACTCAGTGATGTCAATTTTGAGATAGACCACGGAGAATTCGTTTATCTGATAGGCAAGACCGGCACAGGAAAGAGCAGTCTGCTCAAAACCATTTACGGTGATCTGCCCCTGCAGGGTGGTTCGGCCTGGGTGGCAGGGTTTCCCTTGCACGAGATCACGTGGAAGAAGACTCCTTATCTGCGCCGGAAACTGGGTATCGTATTTCAGGATTTTCAGCTGCTGATGGACAGAAGTGTCGAGGCCAATCTGGAATTCGTTCTGCGGGCCACCGGTACCTCAGACCAGGCATTGATCAAGATCAAAATAGATGAAGCTCTACGTCGTGTTGGCCTGGCCACCAAAGGCTTTAAGATGCCCTATGAATTATCGGGTGGTGAGCAACAAAGAGTGGTCATAGCCAGGGCCATCATCAATGACCCGGAGATCATCATTGCTGATGAGCCAACCGGAAATCTTGACCCCGAAACATCCAATGATATCATGTTGCTGTTGCGCCATCTCAATGAGGAATTTAAAACGGCGGTGCTGATGGCCACACACAATTACAATATCCTGGAAAAATGGCCCTCCAAAACCCTGCGCTGTATCAACGGGAAGCTGCAGGTGGAATTACCGGAAAGCATTTCTTCATAATAACAGTTACTGCCTGGCGGTTATCAGGCAGGGCGGGATGCGCTCTCCTCCTGCTGACCATCTCATCAGTGAACTCTGTTTCCCATGCTTGCTGCACCATTTGACGTAAAGCAACAGGATCGTCAGCTATGGTCACAAGATCTTCGAGCCCGGTGCCTGCTATCATAGGGCTGTTCACAATGATATGTCGGCCGTTGAAAAGAGCGTCGATCAGTTTTAGTTTGATACCTGTTGGCTGAAATGTGGGAAGGACCAGAACCTGGGCCTGACGGATAAGATCCAGCATGGTATTCTGATCGGGATCTGAGATGAGTCTGACCTGTTTCTTTCCGGCGATGGCCGCTTGTAGCTGAGGTGATGGCTCTTTACCAGCGATGACCAGTTCTGCAGGCAATGACGAGGACAGTTCATCCAGCAGATATCTTACAGCCTCTTCGTTCTCATTGACACTAAGGTTACCATAATACAGTATATAGCTGCCTCTTCCTGTTTTGATCTCTGTTTGCTGCCAGGCATGGAACGGACCCGTATAGAGAATGTTCTTATATTTTCCGGCAAATTTCTCCTGTTCCGGTCTGGAGATCGTAAAAACACCTGCAGCCTGTTCAAGTATATGTTCAAATTGTTCAAGCCGTCGAGCCTCCAGTTCAAAATACAGCCGTTTCCACCAGGATCTTTCCCGGCCGGCCAGCGACCTGTAATAGACCGCTTCATCATTATGCAGCCTGATGTAGCAACGTTTCCGGTCAATCCTGTGATCGAGCATCAGAGCTGAAGTATGTAATCCTTCCAGCAAGATGGGGTCATCATCCAGCAACAAACGAGCTGTCAGCAGAGATGATCTTCGTGCTGCTACAAACAAAGGAAGCGAGCTTGTTAATCCTCGCCACAAGGATCGGCGTTTGTAGTAATAAACTTCCTGGCACAGCTTGTTCAATTCAGGTTGTTCACCCCTTCCATAATCAAAGCAATGCAGTGTTATGGAAACTCCTTCCCGATGCAATGCCTGCAGGCGAAAGTACACATCAATGACCCCACCGTAATCGGCCGGATAAGGCACATTGAACGATACCACATGTATATGTCTATCAACTGACATGCTCATAAAACTGCAGCAATTTCATCTTTTCCACTTCCCAGTTCAGCTCCTTGAAGGCAGAGACGGTATTCTGAGCCAGTTGGCTGTACAGGTCATGGTTTGTTAACAAAGATTCCATCGCTCTTCTGATATCTGCTACTTCGAGGCTGTTAATAGTAAGCGCCACACCATACTGTTCATTCAGGGACCGGTATTCGGGATAATTCATCGTGATCTGAGGAATACCAGTTCTTATATAATCAAAAAACTTATTAGACAAACTATAGTAGTAACTCTTGCCATCATTGCTTACCAGATTCATGCCGGCAAATGCCTGAGCTGTGACAGACGGAAGGACACGGGGTTCAATATAACCAAGAAAACGAATGCGGTCAGCCCAGGGAAAAGCAGCTGCCTTCTGTCTGAGTTCATCAGAAAGATCGCCCTCTCCTGCCAGCCAAAGCGATGCATCCACATGACCGATGGCCTCCATCATCTGTTCTATACCCCTTCCTCTGTTGAGGGCACCCTGATACAAAAAAACCGGAGGCGAAACAGGGTCCCGAACCGGCATTTCAGGCGGAATTTCCGGCACATTTCTGATGACCGCATAGGTGGTGCCATATCGCTGCTGCAATTCATGTGCAATGGCAGTACAAACGGTGTAATTATATGGCACTTTTGGCAGAAGCATGCGGGCCATCCACTCCCATAAGGACTTTATTACCGGCCTGTGGGCTATTTCAGGCAGTTCAGTAAAATACTCATGTGCATCGTGTACACAGATCTTTTTGCGCCAACTGCTGATCAGCACGTGCGGAAGCAATGTGTCCAGGTCAACAGCTCCATAGATATCAGAAGGATGTTTTATAAGCCACAACAGCAAGCGAAAGTTATATTCCAGGTAGAACAATTTGCCCTTCTTAAAAAACGGGTTCAATCTGACGGTTGCATACTTATTCTGAACCAGCGGAACCGATCTTTTTTTGGTAAAACCCACGAGAGTCACCTGGTATCCGGCATCCTGCAAGGTAGTACATATACGATGCATGCGCTGATCGTAAGTCAGGTCATTGGTGACAGTAAAGACTATGCGTTTACCCATTCCAGTTGATCTGCTTCGTTATACCGCAACCATTTATGTTCCACCAGGTAACTAATGGCTTCCAGGGTCTTTTCTTTCTTTAGCGGAGGCTTTTGCTCCATCAATATTTGCACCGTTACGGGTCCGCTTACGAGCAGCGTTCTGGACCAGTCATATACCGCCAGTATATCCTGGTCAGACAAGGCATGTTTATCAGCTTCCACACAATGATCGCACATGCCACATTTGCTGCTTGCTTCGCCAAAGTACGCAAGTATTTTCTGCATCCTGCAACCAGGCTTCCCTTTTACATAGTCCATCATGGCCTGCAGGCGAAGAGCTGCCTGTTCCCGGATCTTCTTCATCAGGCCTGTATCCAGCGGAAGATCAGCAGCGTTATATCGTTCAGTCAGAAAGACCACCTGCGGATCATCGCCGCTTGGCTGGTAATCCATCACTTCCTGTTCCTGCAGAAACCGAAGGGCCTTCACCACATCTTCTGTTCTTTTGCCTGTAAAGTGTGCAATTTCAGATTCTCTGACCATTACATGCTCTTCAAACAATCCCGGACAGGAACGCAACAAAGCTTTGATAACCGGTTCTATGCTGCGGTTTTCTACCTGGTATCTGTACAGGGTCTCATTATCAACAAGCACCCTGATAACAGACACGTTTCTGGCAGCTTCATTGAGGTACAGAAATCCTTGTTGCTGCAGCACTTGTAAAGCGTTGTTGACCGTAAGCGGCAACAGTCCGGTGAAAGAAGTGATCTTGTCGCGATCAAACGGAAAGGAAGCCCCCGGGCCAGCACCGGCTGCCAACTGGACACTTGCAGCCACTGCATGATAGACCTGTCTCACCTGTTCGGGGTCGGGATACTGGCCTAACACACTTTCGCGGATACGGTCCAGGTCCTGCTGCTGATAAATGATGCCGGCATAACAAGCATTGCCATCTCTTCCTGCTCTTCCGGCTTCCTGATAGTATGCTTCGGGCGAATCCGGAAGGTCCCAATGAAGCACCAGGCGCACATCAGGTTTATCTATGCCCATACCGAATGCATTGGTACAGGCCACTGCACGTAGTTTTCCGGATATCCATTCCTGCTGGATCCGGCTTCGGTTATCAGCAGACAAGCCGGCATGGTAATAGGCTGCTGCTATCCTTCTTCTTTGCAGGAACTGCGCCACTTCCCTTGCACCTTTGCGGCTTCGCACATATACCATGGCAGGACCTTTCACTGCATCCATGATCTCAGCGAGCTTTTGAAATTTGTTCTCTTCTTCGCGGACAATAAGGTGCATATTCGAACGCAGGAAGGTTGACCGGTAAACATATGGTTGCCGCATCTGCAGCAATTTTTTCATGTCTTGTGCCACAGCTTCCGTTGCAGTGGCTGTAAGTGCCATGACCGGCACACCCGGTAACAGTTCTCTTGCTTCTGCAATGCGCAGGTAAGGAGGTCTGAAGTCATATCCCCATTGAGAGATGCAGTGGGCTTCATCTACCACAAGCAGTTTTATCTGCAGATAAGGCAATCGATCTCTGAACCGTTCACTAACAAGCCTCTCCGGAGACACATACAGAAATTTCACAGCACCGCTGGCAGTATTGTCCAGTATTCGTTCTGCTGTCTTCCACGGCAAACCTGCATGAATGGCCTCTGCTTCAATTCCTCTGTCTTTAAGTTGGTTAACCTGGTCCGTCATAAGGGCTATAAGCGGAGAGATCACCAATGTAGTTCCATGGTGCAGCATTCCCGGCACCTGAAAACAAATCGATTTACCGCCACCAGTTGGAAGAAGCGCCAGTACATCACGACCGGCAACCGCTGCTGTAATAATATCTTCCTGACCCGGACGGAAGGCCGGATATTTCCAGTATTTCTGCAGAATATCCAATGCGGTCACAGGCCGCTTATTGAATAGAATGACCAAATGTGAAATGATCGCGGAAGTTGCGAAGTTCTTCTTTCAGCGTTGTACCGGTAAGTGTCAGGTACTGATGCAGTGCTGTTTCAGGTGACACTTCCAGGCTGCTCATGCCGATATGCTGATTGATGTAGATCCGTTCCAGTCCGGGATAAAGGTCTTCGATCGCATCAGCTATTTCATTAATGCGAAGAGACTTGGTTACAAAATTGTACACACCGGAAGGCACTTCTTTTACACTGAGCTGTGACAGCATCTCCACCACTTCATGAATATGCACAAAGGATCGTACCTGCATACCTGTACCATGAATGGATAATCTTTTTTCAGTGTTGGCCTGCATCATGAAATGATTGATAACTGCATCAAATCGCAAAGCCGGGCTGTAGCCATACACATTCCCGCAGCGGATTATATGTGCTCTCCCCTTTTCAGTCAAGCGCTGTACATGATCTTCTCCTCTGCGTTTGGAAATGCCATAGTAAGTTTGAGGTTGTGCTGCCGTTGACTCATCCACCATACCGGTTGTTCTTCCGTAAACGGCTGTGCTGCTGAGATAAATAAGCCGGTTGATTTGCAGATCTTCAGCAGCATAGACCACCTCAGCTGTACCCCAATGGTTGACCTGCTCAAAGAAGTGCGGATCCTGGTTGGCAAAAGGTGTAGTAACACGTGCTGCCAGGTGTACTACCAGGTCTTTCCCGGCCATGGCTTTCCGCAATTTTCTGGTATCCAGAATATCAGCTGTGATCAGTTCGATCTTGTTGGCCCCGACTACCGGATCAAAAAAGATGGATCCGTTATGACGTGAGAAATTATCATACAAGCTGACCTGCGTTACTTCAGTGAGCCGGCACAAAGCTTTAGCCAGGTTAAATCCGATATATCCGGCTCCACCGGTGATCAGAATCTTCATTTTTTTTCTATCAGTTCAGTATGTAAGCCACATTCGGTTTTCTGCATGCCAAACCATCGGCCACCCCTTTCGTGGCTCAGGAGTGCCAGGTCAGCCCTGCGGGTACAGGGTTCACAGCCTATGCTGACATAACCCTGCATATCAAGCGGATGGGTAGGCAGGTCAAATTGGGCAATATAATCCCAGATCATTTTCTGGGTCCAGTCAATGACCGGATGATAACGCACAGCCTTGCGATGTGTTGGCTGTTCTACAGTAAACGAGGCCCGGTTATCATTCTGATCGCCACGCACTCCGTTAATCCAGACATCAAACTGGTCCAGCAGCGGCTCCATGGGTGCCACTTTATTCAGATAACAGCAATAGTCAGGGTCTGAGGTGTACAGCAAATTGCCTTTTTCATTGAGTTGCATGATCCTGGGTGTGGTGGATGCCACCGATCTGATCTGAATACCAAGCTGAGAAGCTACTTCATCGCGAAAGCGAATGGTTTCAGGAAAATGATACCCTGTTTGCAGGAAATATACAGGGATGCTGTCATCGATCCTGCTGATCATATGCAGCAAGGGTATGCTATGTGTCTGGAAGGAGGAAGAAAGGAACAAGGTCTTTCCCGCTTCCTGATAGCTTTGAATTTGTTGGGCTATCTGTTCAAAGGATGGCATCAGCTAATACTCTTCGCCAGCAGATCTATCAGATGAATGCATTTGACAGGAATCTGCTGTTTATCAAAATAGGCCTGCAGGTGCATCAGGCAGGAATAATCGGTAGAAACCACATACTCAGCACCTGTGGCTGCTGCAAATTGCCCTTTGTTATCGGCCATTCCGGAAGAAATCGCTTCGAATTTGGCAGCGAATGTTCCCCCGAAGCCACAGCATGTCTCTGAAAAATCCATCTCCACCAGCTCCAGCCCTTCCACAGCTGCCAGAAGCTTTCTGGGTTGCTCTTTTATGCCACATTCACGCAGTGCTCCGCAGGCATCGTGATAGGTCACTTTGGCCTGGAACTTCCCTCCCAGGTCTGTTTGCTGCATTACATCAACCAGGAATTCACTGATCTCAAAAAGATTTCGCTTTACCTGCTTGTAGTAGTTATGATAGGGTGTATTGGCATACAGTTCATTGTAGAAGTTTCTGACAAAACCTGTGCAAGAGCCACTGGGAGAAACGATAGTTCGGTCAACCGCACTGAAATCGGTAATGAACTTCTTACCCACATCATCCATTTTTTCCCATTGACCGGCATTGAAAGCCGGCTGCCCGCAACAGGTCTGCCCTGGATTATAGTGTACCTTACAGCCCACATGTTCCAGTACCTTGACCATGTTAAAACCGGTATCAGGCGATAGCTGGTCAATGAAACAGGGAATAAATATATCTACCTCCATAGTGATGGCGACAAATGTAATACAAGGAAGGGATAACGCTGATTAGTTGCCCTTTACCACCAGGATCTTGGTGTCTTCTATCGGGTTACCCCTGATCACGTAGTCATCGTGGTTATTGCTATTCAGGGTGACCGATATTTCGTAGGTTCCGGGAGGCATTGCAGCCAGGTGGTAGTATTCTCCATAGATCCGGGCCACTTTTTCTCCGTTGATATGCAAATGTGCATGTCCTTCATACATGCGGTTTGACGTATTGACGTTTTCCGGAGTGAATTTGAAATTGGTGGTCGTTACCCTGATATTATATCCACCCATCGGATCATCATTGATCTCCATGCGCACATCAGGCAATTCATCTGGCGGATATCCGGCCAGTTCGATCTGACCATGCATATGAGTGGTGGGCTTATTAGACAAAAACTTCTGTTTCCGTTCATATTTGTTGTTGGCCAGAAGGTGGTAGGCAAAGAGCAGAGAGAACAGCAAAACCAGAAACCCGGACGTTGTGAACAGTATGCGCTTGCCAATAGTATGAAACTTGCGGTGCAGAAAATGGTACACATCGCCCGGGCCTTCCAGCAGGAAAACTACGAGAGCACCATGTACCAGTGTATGACCTATCACTTCAACTTTGCCAAAAACTGCCGTGGTAAGAAAAAAAACGATGGTGATCAGCACCGCCAGTGGGCGCTGCAATAAATTGACTATCAACAGATAGCCCAGACTAAACTCAACAAAAGCTGCAGATGATATGAAGAAGTCATAATTAAGGCCCATAGCAAGTTGCGGATGCTCTGTGACCAGAAACATAGACCAGTCCTTATAAATGAATTTTTCCAGCGCCACCCAGCATAGTGAAAAACCAACAGTCAGGTACAGAACTGTGAGTCCAGATTGTTTCAGCTTCACATGCCTGCTGGAAGAAGTGGCCAGATAGTAGCCAACACCTGTAAACAGGGCATAGTCAAGCATGTGAAAAGGATCATAGATGACACAGCCCAGCAGGTATAAAATGATGGTTCCTATTCCGGCATAAGGAACGGTCTTGTCAAAAAGCAGCAGAAAGGCAAGCAGGAACTGAAACATGCCCACCCATTCGTATTTGCTTGGCACCATCAGCGTAGGAGCCAGCATAGCTCCACCCTGCCAGGAAAGCAGAAAAAGCATACCTGCGGCAATACGCATGACCATGACAGACGATGACCGTTTGCTTTCGAACCAACCGTCCAGATCACGGTACCACTTACTGCTGGCGATCTGCCTGTCCAGCCATACGCCCACTGAAATGACCACCAGTGCCAGCCCCAACAGCCAGATAAACACATTTGATACTACCTCCGGGACAGACAGAGGCTTATCGGCATACGATCCGTCAGTAAACCATTTTACGTGTGCAAAAGCCTCATTCCTGAATGTGAGGAGTAACAGGAACAACAGTGGCAAACGCATGGGAAAAGAGCGCAACAACTGTTTCAAAACCATGTGGTTGTTCAGCTGCGAAATTAAGGTAGTATTTTAGTGCGATGACCATTCTGTAGGGCAGTTTTTGTAAAAGAATTGTTAACGCAGGTGCACAGTGGTCATGGAAACTGCAATAAGATGTCAGATATTCGTTCCAACTGGCGCACATGAAATCGCTAAAGATCAAGATAATCTTATGGTTTGTACTCGGTATCTCGCTTGCCGGAGCAGGTATCTGGGTGGTTTATGACAGTTTCCAGCAATTGCTGGCAGCTGTTCAGGTTCTGACCGCACCGGATAAAGCATATGAAGCAGCAGATCAGATACGTACAGACCTGGTGATCACTGAAAACAGCATGCGTGCCTACCTGATGTCTGGAGACAATGAGGAACTGGACACCTATCTGGAAGGTATGGACAGGATCGAACTGTACCTGGACACGCTGCCTCAGATCCAGGTAAAAGGGATGGACGATGATGATATTGATGAGATCGTAACCCTGCTTCAAACCCGGGCTGATCTCATGTACGATCTGGTTGAGCTCAAGACCGACCAGCGTGAACAAAGTCTGGCTGCCAAAACACTGGGGCAGTTTCAGGATCAGCTGGCTGCCAGGAACAGACAGGCACGAGACCAGCCATCAACGATTCAGACAGATTCCGTTCCGGGCCTGAAAGCCAGCAATGCCAGTCAGCCGGCTGATGAGGAAAAAGAAAAGAAAAGACTGCTGAATCTGTTCTCGAAAAAGAGCAGAGAAAAAGACAACACCACTGTACAAGCTGATTCCATTGCAGAATCAGTACCTGAAGAAACACAGAAAACCAGATTATCTGCCACTGGAGTACAATACAGCAGCGACCTGGACATGGAACAGGTGAGGAAGATCCTCCGTGACATGGGCAGAGAGGAAGCCGTCAGTAATGCTTTGCTGGATGAAAGAGAACTGGAGATCCTGGCCAGCGACCGGCAACTGATGGAAAAGGTCAATGCCATCATGGACAGAATTGAAAAGCGCAATGCGGAATACCAGGCTGCAGTCATAAACCAGGCCAATCAACAGGTAACAGATACTTCAGTTCAGCTTTTCCGTGCGGTAATTGGTGCCATTCTTGCCGGTTTGATCCTGCTTACCGTACTGATGATCGATATCAACAGGATGCACAGGTACCGAACGCAACTGGAAGAAAGCAGAGACTACGCCCAGCGTCTGGCTACCGCCAGACAACGGTTCCTGGCCAGTATGAGCCATGAGATACGCACCCCTCTGAACGCCATTATCGGCTTCAGTGAACAACTGCAACAGAACGGAACCTCAGAGACCAAAGAACAGGCAGATTTCATACATAGCGCATCAGGTCACCTGCTGGAGATCGTCAATGATATTCTTGATTATTCCAAACTGGAGTTTGGAAAGGCCAGCTTGCATCAGGCTCCCTTTACGATGCAGGAAGTACTGGATGAAGTGCACGGAATCCTCAAAGCCAAAGCCGAAGAAAAACAATTGACCTGGTCACTGGAGCTTGATAACGGATGTCGCAAATGGGTGGAAGGCGATGCCTTGCGTTTGAAGCAGGTGCTTATCAATCTTGCAGGTAATGCGATCAAGTTCACCTCATCCGGTAGTGTGACCATTAAAGTTGGTACCGTAGAAAGAGACCGTTTCACTGATTTCCGCATCCTGGTCATTGACACCGGTATTGGAATAGACAAGAATGCGCAGGCTCGAATTTTCGACGATTTTTCGCAGGCAGACAGTTCCACTTCCAGATCGTATGGAGGCACAGGTCTCGGGCTGGCTATCTGCAAAAAGATCATTGAGCAACATCACGGTACCATCAGGGTAGAAAGTGAACCCGGAAGCGGAACCACCTTTATTGTGGAGCTGAGTTACCGGAACACCAAAGAGGCTGCAACTGAAAAGAAAACTTCCAGAGCCGGGCGGATGGAATTGAAAGGCATGAAAATACTGGTGGCCGATGATGAACTTTTCAATATCAGACTGGCCACCATGGTTCTGGAAAAAGCAGGAGCAACCGTAACCTCTTGTCAGCAGTCAGACGATATGGAATCCTGCCTTCGTGTGCGTTATGATGCCTATCTGATCGATCTTCATATGCCGGGGCGGGATGGTGTATCTGTAGCACATGCCATTCGCACCAAACACCCTGATGCCAGGATCATTGCACTCACTGCAGATGTGGTAACACCCGTTGCAGAGCTCAGGCAAGATGGCCTGTTCAATGATGTACTGCATAAACCATATAAAGAGCAGGATCTGCTGGATATGCTTGCCGGCAACAGTTCAGCAGAGCAGAAACCACAGGAAGAGGCAAATCAACTATCCATGCAGCAGCACTATTCTCTTGATGAGATCAAAATGTTTTGCGGAAGTGACCAGAAAATGCTTTGGGAGATCGTTACAACATTTCTGGAAAGCGCTCCTGAACAGATCAGCATGCTGCAGGAGGCACTGGAGAACAAAGATGACGAAGGGGTCAGAAATGCTGCGCACAAGATGCTGCCTGCTTTTCAGCATTTTCATATGCAGGAGGCTGTTCCATTATTGAAAGATCTGGAGCTGCTGGGATTGCAAGCCAACCATGCCAGACCTGATCAATACGTGCATGCTGTACGCCAGGCGGCTCTTCAGGTATTTCGGGAGCTTAAAAGAGAGATGGAGATGGCAGGTGTATTTGAATGATCTACTCGATCTCGTATTGCTTCATTTTATTATACAAAGTCTTTCTGTCTATCTTCAGCAACTTAGCTGCTTTGCTTTTATTGTAGTTCACCTTGACCAACGTCTGGATGATCATATCTCTTTCTGTCTTTCCGGCAACAGACCGAAGATCACTTGCCTGTTCAGTCAGGTCTCGTCGCGAACTGATGCCCATACTTTCCTGGATCATCTCAGGTGGTAAAGCGTCCTTTCCTACCCGATCTCCTGTTGATAATAAAGCTGAGCGCCTGATCACATTGCGCATTTCACGCAGGTTGCCCGGCCAGGAATATTTCAAAAAAATATCCATCACATCCTGAGCGAAACCTGCCAGTTGCTTATTCAGTTCCTGGTTGGCCTGTTGCAGAAAATGCGCACAAAACATGGGTATATCTTCCGGTCGTTCACGCAAGGGTGAAACCTGTATCTTGAATTCATTCAACCGGTGATACAGGTCTTCCCGGAAATCTCCCCGTCCAACAGCATCCAGAAGGTCTTCATTGGTAGCTGCCAGAATGCGCACATCTACAGAAATATCATGGTTGCTGCCTATCTTCCTGATACGCCTCTCCTGTAACGCCCGCAACATCTGCACCTGGATATCATATGACAGATTTCCTATTTCATCCAGGAATAAGGTTCCACCGTTGGCTGCTTCAAACTGTCCGGTCTTATCCTGAATGGCACCGGTAAAGGAGCCCTTTATATGCCCGAACAATTCACTGGCTGCAAGCTCTTTACTCAGAGCCCCGCAATCAATACTGACAAATGGCCTGGCACTTCTGTTGCTCTGTTCATGTATGCGTTTGGCAACATATTCTTTGCCACTGCCGCTTTCTCCTTCAATCAAAACGGAGATATTGGTTGGCGCCACCAGTTTGATATGTTCCTGCAAACGTTTGCTGATGTCGCTTTCGCCAGTCAGATAACCATTTTCAGCATTGCTGACCTTTACAGGCACCACCACCTGCTCCTGCTGTATAATGGTTGCGGTATTCCTTTCCATGGCACCTTTTATACTCAGCAGAATTTCATCCGGATTGACAGGCTTTGTAACATAATCATATGCCCCGAGTTTCATGGCTCTGACAGCAATTCGTATATCTGCATAAGATGTCATGATGATGAACGGCACCGGGCCATGGTGTTCTCTGATCTCATCAAGCAATTCAATACCATCTTTTTCAGGCAGGCGGTAATCGCTTAAAATAATATCAAAGGTTTCTTTTTCCATGGTGAGCAAAGCTTCCTCACCTGAAAAAACGCCTTTGGCATCCATGCCTTTTCTCTGCAGAAATCCCTCCAGCATCCGGCAGAATGTCGGATCATCATCAATAACTAATACTCGATGGGGCATATGGGTCGGTTCGATTGTAAAAATACAATTCCTTTCCTCCCGACAGGAATGGAGGCTTTAACACAGGCTTCCCGGGCATATAAATTATTGCTTATCTGCACTTTATGTTTTACCTAAAATATTGATTTGCAAATCTCAAACCTTTCGTACTTTTAGTGAAAATCTCATCTAAAACATCTGAATCTATGAACCGATTTCTACTCTCAAGAGTGCTGATGAGTTGTTTGTCTGCTATGCTATTCCTGCTGGCAGCCAACACTGCATCTGCACAGTATTGTGATGTGAGTTATGGCTTAGGTACAAGTGACGGCGATTATTGTGATCGTTTTGTACTGGAAGGCATTGACAACACATCCGGAGCCGGAGCCGTGTACAACGACTACACAGCCTTCTCCACTTTATTGAACCCCGGACTTACGTATGAGTTCACCATTTATAATACTCCTGAATGGACAGAGTATTATGCGGTTTGGGTTGACTGGAATCAAAACGAAACGTTTGAAGATGACGAAAACCTGATCGGCCTGGGTATTGACAACTATGTTGACATCATTGCAGGTGGAAATGCTACCATTTCCTTTACCGTTCCGGTTACCGCACTTCCCGGCACCACCAGACTGCGCCTCGTTTGTGCGTATTTCCCTGATGTACCGATGATTGCCTGCCCTGATTATGACGGAGGTGATCTGGACTACTATTATGGAGAGGTAGAAGACTATTCTATCGTGATTCCTGCTTCAGGTCCGTACGACCTGGCTGCTGTAGATCTTCCGGGTCTGGTATCAGGATGCGGACTAGGTTTACAAGACATCACTCTTGAGATCGTAAACGTAGGAACAGACCCTGCAGGAGGTTTCAGTTTGTCCTATCAGGTTACCGACCCTGTTCTTGGTGTTCTACCTGCAGTAACTGAAGACTATACAGGAGCAGATCTGGCTTCATTTGAGTCATTGTCTTACACATTTGCAACTCCCGCTGATCTCAGTAATTCCGGTGACTATACCATTGATGGCTGGATCACATGGGATCTTGATGGTTTGGATGCCAACAACAATACCAATGAATCATTTACTTCCATTCCTTCTATCAGCTCCTTCCCTTACACAGAGAACTTTGAAGGCGGTTCCGGTGGTTGGACAAGTGGTGGAGTAAACAGTTCCTGGGAGCTTGGTTATCCTTCTGCTTCCATCATTGATGGCCCCCCTCCGGGTACTCCCTCTTCAGAGAATTCCTGGGCAACCGGCTTATATGATTTTTATAACCTGAGCGAAGACAGCTGGGTACTGAGTCCCTGTTTTGACTTCAGCAGTCTCGTGGTTCCCTATGTCAAATTCGACATCTGGTGGGAAGTATATGAGTTCTGGGATGGAGCCCGCCTGGAATATTCATTGGATGCAGGTACAACCTGGCAACCTATCGGAGATATTGGAACCGGCGATAACTGGTATGCATCCGGTGGTTGCTACTCCTTCGGATTTGATCCTTTCACAGGTATCTACTACCCAGCCTGGGAAGGCAGCGGAGGTGGCTGGAAAACAGCTGAACATGACCTGAGCTTCCTGGCAGGTGAACCACAGGTACAACTGCGTATGCACTTCAAGTCATATGTATTTTCAGGATTCCAGGACGGTATCGCTTTTGACAACTTCTTTGTAGGCGATCCATATAACAATGATATCGGTGTAACCGCATTGGTCGATCCTTCATCCGGCCCGTCGCTCGGCTCAACTGAAACTGTTACCGTGCAACTGGAAAACTTCGGACTGTTCGATCAGTCAGGTTTTGATGTAGCCTATCAGCTGGATGGTGGTACTGTGGTAACCGAAACGTTTGCCGGCACACTGCCTGCCGGAGAAACTGCAGAATTTACCTTCTCCACAACAGAAGATCTGAGTGCAGATGGCGACTATACCTTCGTTGCCTGGACAGAATTGGGTACTGATGAAGATCTGAGTAATGATACACTTACTCAGGTTGTATCCAACCTCGAACCGATCACTGGCACCGATGCATATTATATTTATTCCAACGTGTATGGCGGGCCTGAACCCTGGTTCACCACTTCCAGCTCTGAGTCTATGGACGCAGTGTTTGGTGTGGATGAATGGACCCTCGGCTTCTTTGAAACCATAGATGTGGATGCCGTATTCTCTACTGCCACCTGTTTCGTCTGGCTGGAGGGTGGTGACGCTATGGCCAATGAACTGGAAACATTCCTCAACAGCAACTATGTGGCCATTCAAAACTGGGTTGCGTCAGGCGGTCACCTTTTCCTGAACTCAGCCCCGAACGAAGGAGATGGCATGGATTATTATTTTGGAGATGTTTCTCTTTTCTATGCCTGGTACACTAATACTGCTGCTCCCGGCGATCCCGGCCACCCGATCTTCGACGGCCCGTTCACTCCGGTGGGTGCCTCATGGTCCGGTTCTTCTTTCGGTCATGCAGTAGTAGAGGGTGATGCAGATCCTGTGATCATAGATGCCTTTGACGACAGCCGAGTAGTACTGGCAGAAAAACACTGGGGTGCAGGTATCGCCATGTTTGGTGGCATGACCCCAACTTATTTCCACTCGCCGGCTACAGAAGCTACCAACCTTAGAAACAACATCCTCTCCTACCTGGGTTCCTGTATCCTGAGTGATATCGACCTCGGTCTGGCCTCTGTTATTGCTCCGGTAAATGGTTGCGGCCTGGGTGATGAAGCCGTTACCGTGAAGATCCGCAACTACGGCGCTGCTCCGCAAAGCAACGTTCCGGTCAACTACCAGCTGGATGGCGGTGTTGTGGTTTCTGAAACATGGATAGGTACACTGGATCCGGGTGAAACAATAGAATATACATTTGCCTCCCTGGCAGATGTCAGTGCTTTGGGTGATCATGATATCGTTGCATGGACCTCTTTCCCGGGAGATACTATTTTAGGTAATGATACCGCTGATGCAACCATCACCAATATTCCGGTCATTGATGTGTATCCTTACCTCGAAGCATTTGAAGCAGGTTCAGGCGGATGGACCTC
>ERZ795053.159-NODE-159-length-83303-cov-9.859720_pt1 | contig 83303 bp, 84 predicted proteins | sample MGYA00375137_ERZ795053 | MGnify/ENA primary metagenome ERZ795053 (study PRJEB30182, sample SAMN05720284) | activated sludge metagenome | isolation source: Anaerobic digester | place: Hong Kong | collected 2014-12-17 ...
AAGAAGCCCGCTCGATCAAACGCGATGCCGGGTTCCGTGCCCGACGTTGGGTGGTCGAACGCGCCCACCGTTGGCTGAACCGCTTTCGTCGCCTGCTCGTGCGCTGGGAGAAAAAACCAGCGAACTACATCGCGCTCTTACATTTCGCTTGTGGCCTCATCGCTTTCCACGCCCACCGGGTTATTCGGATAGGCTCTTAAGTCTGTGTGGAACAAGAGACGATGATCGAAAGGGCTATTCGCTCGAAATTCTGTCTCTCTCTTGGTCGGTGCGCCGACTCATCTATAACACCGACCAAAATAGTCCAATATCAGAAGGAGTAAAGTATTTATTTTATTGTGGCATTTTATTTGCATATATATCATGGAAGTTCCGTATATATCATTATTTTTAAGGATGCAGCGATGTTAAAAGAGCAAGCTTTAGGTTGTATTGTGGCATTAGCTGTAACATCATTGGTGGGATGTGCTGGCCTTCCACCTCCAGGAGGTGATCCAAACTACGCGGTTTATGTCGTCCGACGTGGGGATACCTTAAGTGGAATCGCCGAGAGGATGACCGGGACCAAGGACAATGTCTGGGCGATTGCCAGCTACAACGGAATCAGAAACCCGAACAGGCTCATGGAAGGGCAAAGTTTGGCCATTCCGGTCAATTTGGTGACGCAGCCGGCATCTTATGGACCGATTTTAGGACCCGAGCCAAGTGGTTTACCGCCTGCCACGGTGGCGAGTCCGGGGTTGCCACCTGAAGTGGAAGGCGCGATCGTAAGCACGCTTGTCGGTGGTGCCCTTAGCGCGATTGTATCCAGAGGTATTAGTAAGAGCATGGCTCCCATGGATGGCGGTGGTCCGAGTGGCGGTCCGGGTGGTGGTCCGGGCGGGCGGTCCGGCGGCCCAATGCCTATTAGTGGACTGTCCAGCGGCGATGCGATGTTGCGGGCAAGATAGCACTGCACATCATCCTCAACGCAATATGCGATTTCTCCGGCTAAGCAGTGTCAAGTCATTGAATTGCAAAGGAACGTACCTGCATTGCAGGTTAAGCCGCACACTGGCGGTATGAGCCAATAGCTTGCGCGCGACCCGATGGGTCAAATCCCAGGGGTCACGCGCACGGCTTTTTCGCCAACCCGAAGCGTTGTGGGAATTGGCTAATCAAAGCGGTGGCCCTTGAAGGCTAAGGGCGTGATTGAAAAAGTATTGCAATCTTACCCCACCTTTACTTCCGGCAATCCCAACCCGAACTGCCGAATCCGCTGAATCTCATCCCGCAACTTCGCCGCTTCCTCGAATTCCAGATCGCGGGCGTGGCGATACATCGCCTGTTCCAGTTGCTTGATTTTCTTCATCAGCAAGGCCGGCGTTTCACGGGCGTAGGCCGCCGTTTCCTCCGCGACCTTGGCATATTGCATCGCCGGCAGCGGTGCGCCGGGATGGGAATAGGCGCCTTCCATGATGTCGGCCACCGCCTTCTCGATGCCGCGCGGGGTGATGCCATGGGTCTGATTGTACGTCTGCTGCTTGGTCCGACGCCGTTCGGTTTCGTCCAGCGCCCGCCGCATCGAACCGGTAATCTGGTCCGCGTACAGAATCGCCTTGCCGCGCAGATTGCGGGCGGCGCGACCGATGGTCTGAATCAAGGAACGGTCGGAACGCAGAAAACCCTCCTTGTCGGCGTCGAGAATCGCCACCAGCGACACTTCCGGTAAATCCAGCCCTTCTCGCAGCAGGTTAATGCCCACCAGCACGTCGAACTGGCCCAAGCGCAGATCGCGGATGATCTCGACCCGCTCCACCGTATCGATGTCGGCGTGCAGATAACGCACCCGCACTCCGTTCTCGGCCAGATACTCGGTCAAATCCTCAGCCATGCGTTTGGTCAAGGTCGTGACCAGCACCCGTTCCTTGAGCTGGACACGCTCGCGGATCTCGCCCAGCAAATCATCCACCTGATGCCGGGCGGGACGCACTTCGACCTCGGGGTCCACCAAGCCGGTGGGGCGCACCACCTGCTCCGCCACCGCCCCGCCGGAATGCTCCAGCTCAAACGGACCAGGGGTAGCGGAGATGAACACGGTTTGGCCGCTGATTCGTTCGAACTCGTCGAAGCGCAAGGGTCGATTGTCCAGCGCCGACGGCAGCCGGAATCCATAATCGACCAGGGTTTCCTTTCGCGAACGATCGCCTTTGTACATCGCCCCCAATTGCGGCACAGTGACATGGCTTTCGTCGATGAAAATGAGCGCCTCGGGCGGCAAATAATCGAGCAGAGTCGGTGGCGGTTCGCCCATTTCGCGACCGGACAAATGGCGGGAGTAGTTCTCGATGCCGCTGCAATAGCCCAGTTCCAGCATCATCTCGATATCGAAGCGGGTGCGCTGCTCCAAACGCTGCGCTTCCAGTAATTTGTTGGCAGTGTGCATCTCGGCCAAGCGTTCGCGCAGTTCGTCCTTGACCTGATCCACCGCCTTGAGCAATTGCTCGCGCGGGGTGACGTAGTGCGTCTTGGGATAAACGGTATAACGCGGCGTCTTGCGCAGCAGATGACCGGTCAGCGGATCGAATAGACTGAGCGATTCGATCTCGTCGTCGAACAACTCCACCCGCACCGCCTCGGCATCGGATTCGGCCGGGTGAATGTCGATCACCTCGCCCCGCACCCGAAAGGTGCCGCGCGCCAATTCCAGATCGTTGCGGGTGTATTGCAAATCGGCCAGCCGGCGCAGGATGGCGCGCTGGTCCACTTTCTCGCCGCGCACCAGATGCAGCAACATCTTCATGTACGATTCGGGATCGCCCAGCCCATAAATCGCCGACACGGTGGCGACGATGATCGTATCGGGCCGCTCTAGAATCGCCTTGGTCGCCGACAGCCGCATCTGTTCGATGTGCTCGTTGATCGAGGCGTCCTTCTCGATATAGGTATCGGACGATGGGACGTAGGCTTCCGGCTGGTAGTAGTCGTAATAGGAAACGAAATACTCCACCGCGTTATCCGGAAAAAATTCCTTCATCTCGCCGTAGAGTTGCGCCGCTAGGGTCTTGTTGGGCGCCAGTACCAGCGCCGGACGCTGCGCGATGGCGATGACGTTGGCGACGGTAAAGGTTTTGCCGCTGCCGGTGACCCCGAGCAGAGTTTGATGCGCCAGGCCGTTGCTCAGGCCGGTGATGAGCACCCGAATGGCGTCCGGTTGATCGCCGGTCGGTTGGAAAGGAGCGCGAAGGGCGAAAGGCTTACGATTTTGCATGGGGTTTTGGCCGAGGCGCGAAATTTCAGTATTATCCAACATCCCGCTCGACCTTTGTGTTCAAACCCATCAGCACCCAGGAGTCCGTACGTGAGTACCCCTCTTTCCGAACGTGTACAGCGCATTAAGCCGTCCCCGACCTTGGCGGTAACCGCCAAGGCCAATGCCTTGAAAGCCGCAGGCAAGGACGTGATCGGCCTCGGTGCCGGCGAGCCGGATTTCGATACCCCCGATTTCATCAAAGAAGCGGCGATCAAAGCCATCAACGCCGGTTTTACCAAATACACGCCGGTCGATGGCACAGCGGGATTGAAAAAGGCGATCATCGCCAAATTTCAGCGCGACAACGGCTTGAGCTACGAACCGAAACAGATTTTGGTGTCGGTCGGTGGCAAACAGAGCTTCTACAATTTGGCGCAGGCGCTGCTGAACAGCGGCGACGAGGTGATCATCCCCGCACCCTACTGGGTGTCGTATCCCGACATGGTGTTGCTAGCCGATGGCGTACCGGTGATTGTCGAGGCCGGCATCGACCAGCACTTCAAGATGACCCCGGCCCAGTTGGAAGCGGCGATCACTCCGCGCACCAAGCTGTTCGTGATCAACAGCCCGTCCAATCCGACCGGTGTCGCCTACAGCGCCGCCGAACTGACCGCGCTGGGTGAAGTGCTGCGCCGCCATCCGCAGATCTATATCGCCACCGACGACATCTACGAACACATCCTGTGGACCGGGGAGAAATTCCATAACCTTCTCAACGTCTGCCCCGACCTGTACGACCGCACCATCGTGTTGAACGGTGTTTCCAAGGTGTACTCGATGACCGGTTGGCGTATTGGTTACTGCGGTGGCCCAAAAGACTTGATCGAGGCGATGACCAACATCCAGTCGCAGAGCACTTCCAACCCGACTTCGATTTCTCAGGTCGCGGCGGAAGCTGGGCTAAACGGCGATCAGTCCTGCGTCGCGATGATGACCAAGGCGTTCAAGGAACGACACGACTACGTGTATCACACCTTGAAAGCGATGAACGGCGTCGCGGTCGCTCCGGCGGACGGGACGTTCTACATCTTTCCCAGCTTTCAGAAAGTGATCGAACGGCTGGGGTTGGCCAACGACATCGCTTTTGCGGAACTGCTGCTCAACGAAGTCGGCGTGGCGCTGGTGCCGGGCTCAGCGTTTGGCGCTGAAGGCTGCGGGCGGATCTCGTTCGCAACCAGCATGGACAACCTAACCAAAGCGCTGGAACGCATCAATCGGGTGATCGGACGCTGATTCGAGATTGACAGAGCAACCGAGGATAAATATGATTCCATCTTTCACATTCCCCGGTAGCTCAGTCGGTAGAGCAAGTGACTGTTAATCACTGGGTCCGTGGTTCGAGTCCGCGCCGGGGAGCCAAGCAAAACAAAGGCTTACCGATCAATTCGGTAAGCCTTTTTCGTTTTGGCTAGCAGAATGGCTAGCAGAATTGGGGGTGCTAGGCGTTCGCCACTGGCTCCCGCGCTTCTTGTTCAGTCCCGCACTCCATCAAAATCCGCTTGGCCTCATCTACCGTTGTCGGGTCTTCGTCGTCATCGGCACCGATGAGAAATTCCCGCGCGATTTTCGCAGCCTGTTCGGGCGCCAAACCGGCAAATGGGTTTGCGGCTGTCCGCCGGTGAGCTTCCAGTTTCACGATGCGCGCCTCAAGGCGCATTTTGCTGCTCCTCGTAGATAGGCCACAGTCCAGGATGTTCCCGGCAGATTTCCTCGAAATCTTTATCCAATAGACCCGCAAAAGCCGATTGCAAGCGCGCCTCCAATTCCTCGTCGCTCATCGCCCTCATCTTGTTCCGCCGATAGGAGCCGGCAACTGTCCAACTTTTTGATACACGCCTCCAGCGTTCTCATGTGGCCGATTCTCGCTCGTTCTCGAAACCGGCGTGTACCAGGACGTAATCCGCCGCGCGGGGAACGATGCCTTTTCGGGCTAGCGCCGCTTCGACGGGTTCGTTTGGGCGGGTGGTTAGGTAGATGAACCGGCCGCCATCGCGGTGGCGTTCCAGTGCGACCACGCGCCGCTTGAGGCTCATACCTGTTTGCCCTCCAGAGCTTCGATTCGCCGGGTGAGTTCGTCCAGTTCTATCAGTTTCGCCAGATTCCCCAAGCCTTGCAGGATGTTGGCCACCTGATTGACCGGCAGTTGCCCAGCGGCCAGTGCACAGAGCACCGCCCGGCCCTGATTGGCCAGACCGCCATCGGCGGGCAGGTTCAGCGGGGTGGCCGCGTCCACCGGGCGCAGCGCCGGCACGGTGCGTTCCAGGATCAGCTTGATTGCGCCAATGTCCCCAGCTTTGGCTTGCCCGACCAGCGCCGTCAGCACCTCGGGCAGTTCCTTCGCCAGCGCCACACGCAGCTTGTCGATCTTGCCGGTGCCGGGCTTGCGCCCGCCGGGGTTGCCGGATTGACCGGATTGCCATTTCACGCTGCTTTTCTCCTGTTTTTACAGGATGCCAAAAGTCGATTAAATCAATTAGATAAAAATTTCTGATAGTTATAAGCTATTCAAAGATCCGTAGGGCGACGGCGGTAACCGATTTCAGTTTAAAGGTTGATAGACGCCATCACCTCAGTATGTATCGTCGCCAACACCGCATATCAAGCGTCCGGCAATCGTCCATTGTGCCCTTGACACAGCAAATCCAACGCTTGTTACCAAAACGCTAGCATAAGGTGCATCAGAGTCCCTCCACCTCCATGCCGTGTTCCGCCAGCCAACGCTTGCGGTGCTCGAAATCGGCGAGAGCACGCTCGACGCGCCGCCAGAATTCGGGGGTGTGATGCGGTTCGTGGAGGTGAGCCAGCTCATGCACTACTACATATTCGGCGATGCGGGCCGGCAATAAGATTACCTTCCAATGGAAGTACAGCCAGCCGTCCTTGCCGCAAGAACCCCAGCGGTAGCCAAGGTCTTGCACCTTCACCCCCGCCGGGGCGACTTCCATGCGGGCGACGTAATCCCGAGCCTTGCGCCAGAGCCAATCCTTACCCTTTTCAGTGTACCAGCGGATTAGCGCCTGACGGCCCGTGTCGGCCAGTTCGCGGTGCAGACAAAAGCGGCCATTGAGTAACTTGATGGGCTCGGCTTGTCCGTCCACCAGCTTGAGGCGATAGCTGCGACCTAAATACAGAAACCCCTCGCCATTGACGAAAGTCTTGGGTGGCACCGTTTTTTGCAGTTGCTCTTTTTCGGCCAGCCGGGTGTAAATCCAGAAACGCTTTTCCCGCACGAAAGCACACAAGGTGGCTTCATCTACCTCGGGCGGCGCGGCCAGCACCAGTTCGCCACCCCGATCCACGGTGATCTCCAAAGTCTTGCGCCGGGCGCTGCGGCGTACCTCGAAGCGCAGATCATCCACTTGCAGGGCGTTGTTCATGCCTGCATCAACCGGCGATGATTGGCGCGGGCCAGTTCCATCAGTTTGTCCACCAGCGCTTCCACCTGACCCATTTCAATCAACCTGGACGCGATCAGGCGCTCGAAAATCGCGCACTGCAGCGCATCCTGGGCCGGTTTCTTGTTTGGCTTCCAAAAGGTCTCGGTCAGTTCGCTGGCGATATGGTCCACGATCTCCACGGTCACGTCCGCCAGCCGCGTGCGGGTCGTCTCGTCCGGCGCGGTATTGCCGACGGCGGTTTCCAGCAACAGGCGCAGGAAAGGCAGATAGTGGTCGGGCAGGTCTGGCGCATTGTCGTCTTTCGCCGCTTGGCCGGTTCGCAACTCGTCGATGATCTGTCGCAGCGCGGCGAGCAGCGCATCCCACTGCTCGTTGAGCTGGTCCAGGATGTCCTTGAGGCGTTCGCTGAGCTTGCGGTAAAGCACCGGGTCTTCGTCCAGGTGCTGGCGGATGTGGGAGCGGATGGCGTGCTCCATTTCCGATGCCTTGGCGCGGTCGTTGGCCTGGCGCGAGACGTGGGTATCGAAATGGGCATCGGTCAGCGAAATCGGCGGAATCTTCGGGTCGATGCCGAGGGAGATGACATGATCGTCGATCAGCTTGCGCACCTTGCCGCCGACATCCTTGCCCAGCACCGGCATGTCCTTGTAGCGGTTGCGGGCGCGGGCGTGGATGAAGGCCAACCGCTTGGCGTCTTGGGTGAACGGCAGTCCATCCGGGCGGGGCAACACCAAATCCAGCGAATCCAGGAACGGCTTGAGCTTGACGGTGAACTCGGCGCGCAACTTGTCATCGGCCAGCAGCGCCACGCAGGCTTCGGTATCGTCCAGCGCCTCAATCCCTCGACTGCGAAACACGTTCACCACTCGCGCATGACGGTCGCGCAGGATCGGTACTTCGTCCTTCAGGTTTTGCAGCGCGCCCTGCACGTCTTCATCGCTGTACGCGGCCAGCGCTTCCTTCAGGTGGCGGGCCACCCCGTAGTAATCCACCACGATGCCGGCCCGCTTGCCGAAGCCGGGGCGGTTGACGCGGGCGATGGCCTGCAACAACTCGGCTTCGCGGATCGGGCGATCCAGATACATCACGCCCTCGATAGGTGCATCGAAGCCGGTCAACAGCATCGATTTGACGATCAGAAACGCCAGCGGGTCGGTTTTAGTCGGGTCGGCGTGAAACAGTGGTCGTCTGAAGCGCTTGATGCGCAGTTCTTGGGCCGCGCCGTCCGTCCAGGATTTCCACGCCGGGTCGTCGTTGTTGCCGCCCGAGATGACCGGCGCGAACTCGATGGTTCGCAGCGTTTCGCGGTAGCGCCAGGCCTGCACCCGTGCCTGGATGGGGAGCGGACGCCGACACAGGGCCTCGTCGTCCATCGCTTTATCTTCCGGCGGCAGCGCCTCGGCCTCGGCCAGCAATTCGGCGCGGGCGGTCTCCAGGGCATCGAAATAACGCATTACGGCCAGCCGGCTATAGGCGACCAGTTGCGCCTTGTAGCCGTTGGGCAGAATGCAGGTCACGTAGTGGCGCAGGATATCGCGCGCCTTGTCGGCGATCAGCGCCGGCGCCTCGAAAATCTGGCCTCGGGTGGCGTATTTGCGCTTGATCGCTTCCAATTCTTCCGGGCCGCATTCCCGAAACAGGTCTTCGAACAGTTCGTCCAAACTGGCGCCGTCCTTGATCGCGCCTCGGGCGGTGCGGCCTTCGTAGAGCACCGGCACGGTCGCGCCGTCGCGCTCGGACTCCTGGATCGTGTAGCGGTCGATGAACTCGCCGAAGATTTCGTGGGTGCGTTTCTTTTCGCCCATGATGATGGGCGTGCCGGTGAAACCGATCTTGGCGGCATTGGGGATGCCGGCCATCAGGTAGGCATGAAGGTCGTTGCCGTGGCTGCGATGCGCTTCATCCACCAGCACCAGGATGGCGTCGTCGCTGTTCAAGACAGCCGAGAGCGGGGCGACGTAGCTCGGCGCCGACGATTCCGCCGCTTTCCGCGCGGGAGTGGCTTGAGGTTCTCCCGCTAGATCGTTCGCGCGGTACTTCTGGATCATGGCGAACACCAGTCCCGGTCCTTGGCGGCGCACCAACGCTTTCAATTGGTCGGTGCTGGCCGCCACCTCCACCGGCTCGCCGGTCAGGTCGGCGGTAGCGGCAAGCTGCGCCTGTAAGTCCTTGCGGTCGGTGACCACGATGACTTTGAAGCGTCGCAAATCCGGTTGGGTGCGCAGCTTCCTGACCAGAAATACCATCGTCAGGCTTTTGCCCGAGCCTTGGGTGTGCCAGATGATACCGCCCCGCCGGTCGTGCTCGCCGTCCTGGATGCGGGTCTTGCCGGTGCGTAAGCGGTCGAGTGCCTTGTTTACGGCGCGGAATTGTGGATAGCGGCAGACCGCCTTGATGGTTTGGCCGCCCACCGACATGAACAGCGTGAAGTGACGGATGATATCGAGCAGGTTGGACGGGTCCAGCATCCCGGCGATGGTGCGCTCCTGTTCGGAGAGCACGGTTTTGCCGAGACGGGCCGCGACTTCGGTCTCGGTGCGTGGGACGACGGTTTTCCAGGCGGCGAAATGCTCGAACAGGCCGCCGATACAGCCCACTCGGGTCTGATCGAAGCTGGAGGCAATCAGCAACTGATTGGTATGGAACAGCGGTTCGTTGCCTTCGTTGTCCTGGACCTCGAAATTGGCCCGGCGCTGGTTACTGTAGCGGCGCAGTTGATCCACCGCCGCCGCGAGCGGTTCTTGCACCGCCGGGCTTTTGCACTCCACCACCACCAGCGGGATGCCGTTCACTAGCAACACCAGATCGGGGACGATGAACGCTTTGCCGCTGTTGTAGCCCGGCGGGCAATCGACCCGATATTGGTTGATGACGGTGAACTGGTTGCGGTCGGGATGCGCCCAGTCGAGGTACTGGATCGTTTGGCCGCGCCCGCCGTCCCAGTCCGGCCGGCCGTCCACGGTGATACCCTTGAGCAGCAGGTCGGTGGCGATCCGGTTGGCTTCCATCAATTTGGCCGCGCTAATGCGGGTGATGGCACTCACGGCTTGGGAAATCCGCTCGTCGTCCAGCCAAGGCCGGCCATCGCGGGTGTTGAGTTCCGCCAGCTTGGCGCGGAGCACGCTTTCCTGCACCACTTGGGCGAAGCGGGCGCGTCCCGTCACCGCCGGGTCGTCGATGTCGCCTTGTATGTGTCGCCAGCCCATGCCGACCAGTTGCGCTACAAAAGGTTTTTCGACGGTTTCCAGTTCCCAGCCCATTCGGATATCTCCAAACTCAGTGCAACCAGCCCTTTTCCGTCAACTGCGTCCACGCCGTGCGGATGTGATCCGGCTTGAACACACGCTGCTTGCGGGGGTTCCACGCATGAACCTGGTGGATGGCTGTTTCGGGAGTTGTTGCCGGGGCTTCACCTCGGGGGCCACCGTGATGAGCAACCCAATGGGTGGTGGCCAGCAACTCCATGCCATAAGGAGTTTCAAAGCCTTCGATCAGTTCGGCGACTCGCGCAAGCCGGGCCAGCGATTCGTCTTTGTCGGCCAGGAAAGCAGTCGCCTCCTCAATCGCGCCGGGAAGCAAGTCGATCTCGGCCTCTGGTTTCTGGCTATCGCCATAACCTCGAATGAAATGCCCCTCCATCACTTCCAGGACTTTGTTCAGGTTGGCGGCGTAAGGACCATAGTGACCTGCTTGGTACTGCAAACGCAGCGGTTCGCCGGCCTCTTGCAGGAAATAGGCAAGTTTCTGCACTTCCAGGAGCGTGCGGCGGTAGTCGAGGGCGGAATAGGCATCCATCAGCTTGATGAACAAGGCGCGCGCGGGCGTCATGCGCGGGCGAACGGTTCGCACGGGCATCACCTTGGCGTCCGGGGTGCCTGTCGGTTCAAACAGTAAAATCCGAACATCCGGCAACGCTGAAAAAGCCTGTTCGATCATCGGGCGTACCACGCCCCAGTCCAGCCCACCCAAGCCGCAACCCAGCGGCGGCACGGCAATGGAACGAACGCCCAACCGCTGCACCTCGACCACCAGCGCTTGGAGCCCGGCAGCAATGTCCTCAAGGCGAGACTGGCCGCGCCAATGGCGCTTGGTTGGAAAGTTGATGATGTAGCGTGGGTTGACCAGACTACCGTTGTCGGTAATCAGCATCTTGCCCGGTGTTACCTCGCCCGCGCGACAAGCCGCCTGATACGCCTTGAAGTTGGCCGGGAACGCCTGTTTGAACTGCAAGGCGATACCTTTGCCCATGTGGCCGATGCAATTGACCGTATTGACCAGGGCTTCGGCTTCGGCTTCCAATAAATTGCCCCGCGTGAGTTCAATCATCACCATCCTCTCTTTTAGTAATACCAGTCCGGTTTGGGCGACACCTTGGGGTGTGCCCGCTGTGGGAACTGGTTGAGTATTGTCTCCACGCGTTGCCGCATCGCGTTATCGAGTACCGCGATGCCGTGAATCAATGACCAATCGAGTATCTGCCAGACCAGAAATTCCGCCTGCTTGCGGCGTTGGCGGTCATTGTCGTCCGGTTGATCCGACCAGTAACGCTCGCCGACGATAGCCCAATCCACTTCATCCAACCGGGTCAAGTCGTCGTACCAGTGGGTGAAACGGGCCAAACCATGACCGTCCGAAAATACGAACCGGCATCCCGCCTGCCGCACAGTTTGCGCGGTCGTCACCAGATAGATCAACGGCGCTTGACCTTCGTGGTAATCCGGCACCCGCCCGGTCTTGAGGTTCAATAGCATCACCGACAGCGGGCCGAAGTAGAAGGGCACGTAATCGTGAACCGTACCGCCTGGCCCGCAGGGAACGGGTTTGACCTGTCGGTTGGCCTGAACCGCCGCGCTGTGAATGGTCCGGTAGGGCAAGCTGTCGTTCGGGGTGCGGTGTGGAGCGTGTAAAGCACCCCGTGTCAGCAACGTGGCGAGATTGTCCACATGCACGAGGCGGTAGAGCCTTGTCGGGTTCGGGGGCGCGGCGTCCGACATCAAACAGGTTCCAGATACAGCCAAGGCCGGCCGTCGCGGGTGTTGAGTTCCATCAACTTGGCGCGGAGCACGCTTTCCTGCACCACTTGCCAGCCCATCAAGATATCCTCCCTATACTGCCTTCATTGCGGTTTTAGGCTTGTGGCGGGTTTGCGCGTAATCTCCATAACTCATCCATAACCACCCATAACTCATCCATAACTCATCCATAAATCCATCAATCGGCGGCTGGGCCAAGGGTGTAATAGGCACCGCGTCGCTCGCCATGCTGAAGCAGCAAATTTTGTTCTTTCAATCGCTTGAGCAAATCTTTCGTTTGCCCTTCCGATAGTCGGCACAATTCCATTACCTCGCTACGGCGAATCTGCCCATGCTGGCGCACGTAGCTGAGAACCATCTGCTCGTTTTGGATCGAAGAGAACCCCGCTTGTCGGGTATAAGCGGCTTTGTCCCCCATGGCTTGGTATAACCCGGCGGACAATGTGTAGCTGCGTGCCTTGGTGGCGCCATGCGCCTGCACCAGGCCGGCTTCGTGCAGAGCTTCCAGGGTCCGCTTGGCTTGATCCGTATCTTTTTGCAGATGGCGAGCCAGTTCCTCGCTGGTGATGCGCTTGAATCCGCGAAGAACGGCCAGCGCGATCAATCCGTCGATGGGTAGCTTGCCGCCGCGACGGTTTTCTTCATCCAGAACCAGCTTCAAAAACGACAGATCGGCTTCCGCCGTGCTGAGTCTGAGGACCACGCTGTGGGCATCGGTACGGCCGTAGTCCGGCTCCGGGCGGCCGAAACGCAGCAGTCCCCGGTAAATCAGGTCCACCCCGCGACCGGAACGCTCGACGATGCCGATGCGTTTCAGGGCGTCGGCGAGTGCCCGGTTACGCGGGCGGGGTTCGGTGGTCAACAGGTTGGCAAGGGTTACGCCCTCCACCAAACCGCCGGGGTTGCTGATGGTCAGTCCGTCGTCGTCCAGGCGCACATGCACCGCGCCCAGGCGGGTGTAGTCGCGATGCTGAACCGCATTGGCAACGGCTTCACGAAAGGCCGCGATATCCACCCGAGGCACCGGGACGCGGAACAGACCCACCTGCAACTCTCGCTCCGGGTTGTACGGACGGAAGTTGGTTTCCAGCCAGTCCAGCGCTTTCAGCAGAGGATCGCGGCGGAATTCGTTGAGGCGTATCTCTTCCCGTTCCAACACCTGAAAAGCCAGTTCATGGGTGGGAACCCATTGGCGCAAAGGCGCTTCCCGGCCCAGCAGCAACAACCCCAGCAGGGTTGGCACCCGGTTACCGTTGGCGGGGCGGAATGTCAGGCCCAGCGCCCCATCCAGCGCTTCGTCGTCGAGTTCTAGCAATACCCGGTCGCCGCCGTAGCGCTCCACGGCTTGGCGCAGGCGCTCGCGTTCGAGCGGGTCGAGGTCTTCCAGCCGAGCGCCAGGGATCGGTTGGGCGGAGAGGTCGAGTTGCCCAAAGCTAGTGGCGCGGCTGGTGATGTCGTGGGGTAGCATGGGCGCGCATTCGGGCTTGCCGTCATGCTTGAGCCGTCTTCTCAGATAGACCCCGCTGGTGGTTGCCGTGCTTGAGGCCGCTTTGGGCACCGCGATACGCGCCACCATCACCCCGTTCACCTGCACGGCCTCGACGTTCACCGTCAGCGATGGCGAGGTGCGCGCAGCGATCAGTCCGGCCAATCCTTCCAGCAGGGCGTGCTCGGGATGCAAGCCGGTGACCGCGCCGTTGTCCTCCACTCCCAACCACAATTCGCCGCCTTCGGTGTTGGCCAGACACACCACCGCTTCCACCAACTCGCGATCCGGGAGTCTGCTGCGATCACTCTTGAATTCAATGTGGAGAGTTTCACGCGGCGGTACAACGCGGGTCATGGGTTCCCCGCCGTCCAATCAGGCGTTTCCAGCAGCAGATAGCGTGGCCGTCCGTTGCCGACTCGCGTGACCATCAGCCTGACACTTACGGTCCGGTACAGGTGTGCGTTGAATTCGTCGGCGGTCGCGATGGCCGGCCCAATCTTGCCGGCAATCACCTCGTCAGTCTCTTGCAGCTTGAACTCGAACGTCCGGCGTTTGGGTAAAACTCCCTGAAACTCGCCCTTGAGAATCTGTTCTTCTTCATGCAGGTTGTCTTGGCTCATGCGCTGGAGGCTGCGCCGGACCTGCCCGGTGTCGGTGAAGCGGAATGCTCGATTGCGGAATTGCAAGGTGCAAGTCGCGTCGTTTTCGGCGAGGGTGTTGATGAAAGCGCGCACCTTGTCCAAAGCCCGCTGGTCGAGTTCGGCGGCGGAATCCGCCAGCAATTCATCATCGGGATCGGTGGAGCCTTGCAGCACGTTTTGGGTGCGTTCCAGCGCCAGTTCGACGGTGCTTTGATCGTCCAGCGTTAATTGTCCCAGCCGGTATTCTTCGAGTTCGAAGCCGAACGATCCCAGGGCGGTGCTGGTGATGAGCAACTGGTTTTGTTCCCGGTTGGGAATCGGCCCCATCGCCGCCAGGGGCGCGGTCAGCGAGGCAGCCACGGCGGTCACGGCTTCGGTAAAGCTGTTGACCGCTTTCATGCTGAAGTCGGCAAAGATACCGTGGCTGTCGATCACCGGGCGACCCTTGAACGTCAGCCGTGCGCGGGCCGGTTCGCGTTCGTCGATCCGTGCTTGCGCGATCTGGTATTCAACTTCTTCCAGCCGTGCCGTCAAGCTGCCACGGTCGAGCACTTCTTCTTCCGGGGTATCGGCAATCATGCGCTGGAGTGCGCTGCGCTCGCCGAGAAGATGCAGAGCGTCTTGTCGGTTCATTCGGATTCCCTTTCGGGTTCTTCGGGCACTGGAGTTTCGCCGGAAAGCAGCGCCGTAACGCGCACGCGGCCAGTGAGAAGGTCGTCCATGAGGGCGGATTTTAGAGATTTTGTCTGATTGTGTCTCGCTAATTCTACAGAAATAGCATGATCTATTGACTCAATCCGTCGAACGATCCGAGTTTGCTCTTCGGGACTCGGAATTCCAATCAGAGTTGTATGTAAAATCTGTAAATCGAGTTTTTTTGTACCGTGAGTTGCCTCCGTAACTTTGCGCAAAAACATCGATGAGTTAGCGACAAACCAGTGTGCCAGAAAACGTGAAGAGATATCGCATCGACCGGAAATTGCTTTGATATCTTGGTTAAACACAAGAGGACAGGAACTAATGCAGACTGGGAATGTATGAGCGAGGATCATTCCTCGAACTACGATGAATACCGTTTCAGCAGACATTAGCTTTGAGCCAAAATGAGCGGCTTCCATAGTAATATTCTCGATAGTTTCTTCTATCTCAAATCTTTTCATGTCTTTTGGTGTAAGAAAAGGTATATCTCCACTCCACCATAAACGATGTGCCTTGCTCGGAGTTCCTCCGCTGAACCAATCAGTCTTTTCGCCAAGATTGGACAAATCCCACTCCCTCGGAACCCACCCCAACGGCGATTCCTTGTAGAGATGCGGCGCTTGTTCGACGGGCGGGCGCAGTTGGCCGTTGGCGTCGATGCCACGGGTCAGCAGGTCATGCAGCAGCCCCTGCTTCACCTGTTGCAGCTTGGCGATGATCGCCTCGGTCTGGCGGATGGTGGTGTCGAGGGTGTCGAGGATTTGAGCGACCATGCGCTTCTCATCATCGCTCGGTTCGAAAACTGACAGGCTATAAACATCGTTTCGATTTAGCCCTGGAACACCGGTTGATGTATCAAGTCGTTCCAAAGGTAGCCAATAAAGAATCCAATACAGCCACTTCAATTTTTCTTTTGTTGCGCTGACAAAGTAAGTTGTATCGATAGGCCAAAATGACTCGCTTGACCATGAAACCTTTCCAACACTTCCTTTTCGACCAACGATGATTCCCGGCCCTTCAACCAAGCACTTGCTATGACGCCCTACCTCACCATTTGACCCGAAGACTGGAAACCCATGCCCTGTACGGAATTCAGCCAAAAGTGCGGCTCCATATTCCAATTTAATCAAACGGCCAAGTTCACACATACCCCAACCCCTCCAAAAACCGCCGCAACTCCCGCGCCGCCGCATCCCGTTCCTGTTCGATCTCGGTCAGCGTCACCTTGTACTTATCCCACCAGTTCTCCACGGCGGCGATGATTTGCTGGCGTTGCTGGGTGATATAGCGCTCGACGATGGCGCGCATGTCGTCGTGCAAAATAATCAGCAGCAACTCGGCGGCCTGCGTCTCGCTCAGACCAGCCACATCCTGATTCAAATGCGCCTCGAACGTCGCCTTTTTCACCTTGAGCTTTTTCTTCACCTCGCCCAATTCCTGCTTCCACGCCTTGAGTTGAGCCTCGTCCACTGCGTTGTCATCGTCAACCTCGGCGGCTGCGTCGCCGTCGCCTTCCTCGTCCTCGTTGGGCGTGGCGGCCTTGATCTGGCTGTCGAGTTCGGCCTTTTTCGCTTCCAGTTCCGCCAGTTCCTCGACAAAGCTCCCCATCAGGAACTTGACCAGCTTGTGCTCCAGCGGGCTGCTCTTGCTGGCCTTGTCCTCCAGCGCCGTGACGATGCTGGTGCGCCAGGCGTCCACCACGCCCTTGGAACCCCGCGCCATCAGGGTGAGGAATTCATACTGGGTCTGGTTCCAGAACCCGGCGATGATGCCGCGCACCTGAAACGCATTGAGCACGCCGACCGTTTCCAGCGACTGGCTAAAGCTGCGCAGCAATTCCTGCCGCAAGCCGACCAGGCTTTGACTGCCGACCAGCGCGGTAATATGGCCGCTGTGCTCCCGCCACCAGCTTTCGAATTGGGCGCGCAGGGCCGTTTCCTTGCCGGTGACCCCGGCGTTGCACTCGATCAGCGGCTTGAGCGCTCGCTTGTGGGCGATGTCGGCGCGAAAATCCAGATAGGCGGCGTCGCGCTCCACTAACAAGTCCAACGGGTCGAAGCCGTGCGCGGCAAACAGCGGTGTCTTGGCCGCGATTTCGGCCTTGGGCACCCCGCCCAACAGATGGGCGCGCACGTCGTGCGGCTCCGGCGGCGGGGCGTTGTCGGCGTAACGGCGAATGTTGAGGTTGTAATCGTTGGCTATCAGCGTGGCGTTCTCCACGATGGCCGAAAAACCTGGCACTTCGGCGTAGGCATCGAAGGTGGTGACGATCTTCTCGATGTGTTCCGGCAGCAGATAGTTCTGCGCCCGACCCTCGAAGTAATCGCGGTCGGCATTGACGAACAGCACCTTGCCGCGCCGCGATTCGGGCTTGCCGCTCTCGCTCCCCCGGCGCTGGCGCAACACCAGAATGCAGGCCGGGATGCCAGTGCCATAAAACAGGTTCGGGGCCAAACCGATCACCGCTTCCAACAGATCGTCCTCGATGATGCCGGCGCGGATGGTTTTCTCCTCGCCGCCCCGGAACAGCACACCATGCGGCATCACCGTGGCGAGCAGCCCGCCCCCGCGCAGCACATGCACCATGTGTTGCAGGAACATCAGGTCAGCCTTTTTCGCCCCCAGCGGCACCTGGCCATAGCGAAAGCGCTCCGGGAATTTCGGCGCGAAGGCTTTTTGGCTGTCCTTATCGCTGGGGCCGAAGTTGATCGAAAACGGCGGATTGGTGAGGATGCGGTCGAAACGCAACAGCTCCCCGCCTTCGACGTGTTGCGGCTCCACCAGGGTGTCTTCGTTTTGCAGGTCGGCGGTGCTGATGCCGTGCAGCAGCATGTTCATTTTGGCGATGGACCAGACCGTGCCGTTGGCTTCCTGCCCGTACAGGTCGGCCTTGCGGCCTTCGCCGCCCTGCTCGTCGATGTATTCCTTCGCCAGAATCAGCATCCCGCCCGACCCGCAACAGGGGTCGTAAATGCGGTGATGCTGCTCCGGCTTGATCAAGCGCACCATCATCCGCACCACCGAGCGCGGCGTATAGAACTCGCCGCCCTTCTTGCCGGCGGAATCGGCAAACTCGCCGATCAGGTATTCGTAAGCCGCGCCCAGCAGGTCGGGAAACTCGAAATCCTCGTTGCGCAGGCGGTGCTCGCCGAAATGCACGATCAGTTCGCGCAGCTTCTTATCCGGCAGCTTGCTCTGACCGACCTTGCGGGTGAAGTCGATGTGTTCCAGCACCCCATCGAGGCTGCTGTTGTGGGTTTCCAGCCCGGCCAGCGCCTTGTTGAGATAGTCGCCCACGTTATGGTGGGCATGGTCGAGCAGAGAGCGCCAGCGCGACTCCGGCGGCACGTAGAAGCTGGCCCCGTACCAGCTTTTCATCTCGGCGATCCGTGCCGCCTCCGCTGGCGATTTACCGGCTTGGCCCTGCCGCCGGACGATCTCCTCGCGGCGCTGGTCGAACACGTCGGAACAGCGCTTCAGGAACAACATGCCGAAGATGTATTCCTTGAATTCGGAGGCGTCCATCTTGCCGCGCAGGATGTCGGCGGCCTTGAACAGGTGGCGTTCGAGTTGCGGCAGGGTGAGGGGCATGGGCCTGGGTCTGGTGGGTTATGGCGTTCGGATTGTTTGAGGCAATAGTAGGGCGTTACCGGCCGCTGCGCAGCGTTTTCGGCTTTGTTGACATCGCCAAGGCGCGGTCAGTCTTCCGATCCGGATGGGTTTCGTGGCAATGCGGGTGCTGATTGCGGTCGAAATTTTTCTCCACCACCACGGAAGCAGGGCTGTTCGGCGGCTGGCGGAAACCGGTTGTTTAGAATTTCACCCCTCACTATTTTTCTCCGGGAAAGATTTCTTTTTAAAACGATCCTCACAATCGTCACAACCATCACGCCGTTTGACGGGTCCGATCAGAGGGCCGGCCACGGTGGCGAATCCGAGTTGCTTCAGTTCGTTGGCTGCATCCCTGACCCTATCGATGGCCCATGCCAGTTTTTGGGAAAACCACAACGCTTCGGCGAATCCCTTCACCGTCCGGAGTTCTTCCCACAGCATTGCAGCGTCGGCGGATAGCGATTCGCAATCTACCTTTTTCTTCCCGGACGAGTTTTTTCAAAACCACCCTCACGATCATCACAATCGTCACGGGCTGAGGCGGGCGGTTCGCGCTTCAGAATGCGAACCATGACGCCAGCACGGGTATGCGCGTCGATATTGACCTGCACGCCCACCGGCCGCCACCCCGGCCGCCACCGCCGCACCGCTCACCACCCGTCACCACAGGTGGGGGTGCAGCGCAAAGCGAACCCGCCAAGCGCCAAGCGAACCGACCAGCCAGCCAGAATCCGCGCCGCAAACAGGCCATGACGGGTGCCATGACGGGCATGACGGGTGCCAAGCGAACCCGTCATGCCACCCGCCATAGAAATTCTCTTTATTTTTCATATACTTTTATATCACCATGACGGGCATGACGGATTAAATCTATTAATTTATGTTAAAAAATAAAATAAATACTCTATGTATCGGATAATTATCGTATGTTAATTATCCGATTTAAGCATACATATTCCCCCCTATATGCTTAGAAGGGTTTTCCCCATCATACCCATCATACCCGTCATATCGCTTGTAACGTATTAATTTTAATTATGAAAAAGGCATGACGGGTGGCATGACGGGTTGTGACGGGTGGTCTTGAAACCCGTCACAGGGGGAGGTTTTGGGGAATTTGAGCCAGCGCCAGCGCTGGCGTTGCACCGGGTTGCACTGGGTTGAGATTGAACCCGGTGCAACCCGGTGCAAGTGAGTGAGTTCGCGGTTCAGATCGCTTTGTGACGGCTGGCGGGCGGGTTCCCCCCCTGTGGTGACGGGTGACGGGTGAGGGTGGGGCTAGGCGGTGGCGCCGCTCAAGGTGTCCACCTCACAACGCGCTTGCCCGTTTCCGTCACTCTAGCAAGTCTTAACCGTTCCAGCTCCAGCACGGCTGGCATGACCTTTTCGGCCTGTGTGTTCATGCGTTCGCGCAAGTCGCTGACGGTTATGCCACCGGGGCCGGTCAAACGGATGTAGCTCCAAACCTGTTTTGCGAGCGGATCGGTGATTCTTTTTGCGAGCAAGTCCACGACTTCGATTTCGGGTTCCTCGCTGGATTCGTTGGTGGTGGCTTCGTCTGGCGTAGTCGCTTCAACCGGTTCGGCTGTCGCCTCGTTTTGCGCTTCACCCCCCTGTGGTAACCCCTCGTTCAGGCTGTTCAGCCAGGGCGATTCGGCGACGCGCTTTTCTCCGAACCAAACCAAATCGGGATCATCATCGTGGTCGGTGCGGAGGCGAACGCCGACCAGTTTTCGGCCTGTCATGGTTTTTTTCTGTTCTATTCGATGCTCAAACGTGCGGGCCGCATCGATAACGCCGCGAGAAAAGGCTTGCGGATTGATGCGCTCCGTTAATTCATTTTCGGAACACCACCGAATGAAGCTGGGGAACGCTCTATCGCTGGCATGTTCGATGATTTTCTTGGACTTTTTGACTTGATCGCCGGTTGTGAGGGTATGCGTTGCGAATACGCCAAGCATGACCTCCGATTGCGGACAAGGAATGAGGTTCTCGAAAACCCAGCGGCTAATCGGATTTGCGGCTTGTTCTTCTTCGCGGTTGGCTTCGACAATTGCGGATGGTGGGGTGGTCAGTGTTTTTCTGATTTCAGCTTCAGATATTTTCAAGAGTCGATTCGCTAAACCGGGGATTTCCGAGAAAAGCTTTTCTTCACCGCCCGCGTCATGGAAGGCGGCTATTTCGCTATCAGAAACAACGCGATCAAAAGTAACAACACATCGTCTCCGATAAATAGCGTCGCTATGATCGCTGAACGCGATAGACTCATTGCTAGCGACAATGCAAAGCCCCCGGAACTTCGAGTTACGAGGTTTTTTAAATTTATCTTCAACAGTAACGCCGTCGTCACCGAGTAGGGTTTTGAAGGGTTCGGTTCCTTTTTTGAATGTTTTGGTATCAGGGAGCATCAGCAATCGTTTATCGAAATAGCCCGCCGCTTCAAAGCGTCCAGCCATCCGCTCGAATGTTGTAGTTGCCGAGTTTTCAGCGCCGACCAGTTCTTTTGCTAGGCGCATGAATAGACCTTTGCCAGTTCGACTAGGGCCAATTAGATGAAGGTACTTTTGCAGTTGAACGCCGCGCAAGATCGCCGCAAGCCAACACAACAAGTAATGAACCATCGTTTCGTCGTTACCCGTCACAGACAATAGCCATTGATCGATAGCGGGACAAGTCGCATCGGGTTCGTAATGATATGGAAGCACCCACCGAAGCGCTGTATCTGGCGTAGTCTTGACGAGTTGACCTGTTGCTACATTCAAGAGTTTTCCTTTGAATGGCAACCAGCCGGTTTCTCGTTTCTTAGGTAGCGCAAGCTTTCGTTCAAGCAGATCAACGGCGCCGTTCTTTTTTGACTTCGAGTAGCCAATTTCCGAAAGTCCGGCCGCCATCAGTGCTTCGACAACCGCATAAATGGCTTCGTCATTGTCGAGCGGATGCCAATAGCCTGAAATGGCATCAAAATAATGCCAAGCTTGGCTTGCTTCGCAGCGAGCGAGCTTATTTCTTAGCAGCGGTGCTAATCGTTCAGCAACGTGCGATTCAACTACCGTGGGATGCCTATCTTTCGGGTGAGGCGTCGTCAAGTCAGGAATATTCTCGAAAACAAGCATGGCGCGTGTTTCGTCGCTCACTCGAAATTGAACAGTGACGGATTCCGGGTCTTGTGGGATTCGTTCTTCTTGCTTTGCGAGTGCGGCCGGCCCGGTATCAGGTGCGGCGCGCGCTACATCCACCATCGCCGCAATTTGTTGGGGTGACCACCCGGCGCCTTCCAGGTCTGCAACGTCCATTCCGGGTTCAAGTGATGACACCCGTTCGGTGGGTGTGTCGTTCCAATCAACAAGCCGGATTGTTGTCGCGCCCGCCGCACGAGCTAGTTTAGCCACCGCTGCCGCATATCCTTCGCCTGGTTTATCCTTGTCTGGCCAAATCGTGACCTCCCGCCCTTCTAGTACCGACCAGTCCGACTTGTTGGCGGAGCCGCTCCCGAATGAACTGGTCACCGAGGCCAAATCCGGCAACAACTCCTTTGCGGCATTCGCGCACTTCTCGCCTTCCACCACCAGCACCGGCGCGTCCGGCTTAGCGTATAGCTCGTCCAGGCCGAACAGCGGGCGGTCCTTTTCTGGCCCCTTCCAACGCCATTTCAACATCCCGTCTTCCCGTACCCACAAGCTGAGCGGGCGCGGGTCTTTGTCGCCGTCCGGCTTGGCAAACATATAGATGTAGAAATTCACGTTGCCATCGGCGTCGCGATAAGGCCATACGTTGTTGGGTTCGCCGAGCGATGGTTGACCTTTCCAACCTACGTGCCGGGTGGGCGGTTCAGGCGCGATGCCCGGAACCGGCATGACGATCCGCCAATCCGCCCAGTAGTCCTTCTGTTTGTTGCCCTTCGCGGCCTCGCCGGGCTGCTCGGCTTTTTCGCCGGTTTTCTTGCGATTCAGCAGCCCGGCCACATCGATCAGTTTGCCGTTCTTACCTTGGTACGCCGGGTGTCCGACCTGCCGGGCTACCTGTTTTGCTGCATCCAGTTGCCTGATGTCGCCGCGCAGGTAGGCGAACAAGCTCACCAAATCGCTGCCCTTGATACCGTCCATCGCGAAGTCGGACCACTCGCCGGTCCTGACGTTGATCCGAAAGTTGCCGGTGCAGTCATCGTCTGCCCGCCTTGGGTTCCTTACATCGTATTCGTCACCGTTCAGCGTGCCGCCCGGCAGCCAATCCCGCAGCAGGCATTCGCCTTGCCGCAAGGCAGCTTCGGCAACGGATTGGATATAGGTAACGATCATGGCGCATCCCTCGGTTTACGAGCGCACCCGGCGCGATTGCGTCCAAGCCAAGACTTGCGCCCGATGCCAGCCGATAGCGTTGGACGACAAGATCACTCTGCGCGGGAAGGTTCCGGCACGCTCCAGCCGGTCAATCGTGCTGCGGGAAAGGCCGGTCAACTCCTTGACGGCAGGGAAGCGGATTAAACCGCTGGAATCGGGAGCGGGAGAGATTCCCGCCGATTGCGTAGTAAGCATGATTTTTTACCTTGGTGCAGCTTGCAAGTTCAAGCCATACCAAGGTAAATCAAATTGCGGGGGCTAATTCGCGCCTACTTATGTAGACGCATGGGCCTACACAAGTAGGCCCGAATTAGTGCGCCTAACCCGTTGTTTGGGCTTTTGAAAGCCATCGCATGATCGTATCGGGCGCGTTTTCTCGACTGAAAAGAACACCAGCCGCACGGGCTTCATCGAAAATTTGATCGCAAACGTGATTGGCAACCGCTTTTTTACTAGAGCGGCGGTTATTCTTGCGATAGGCTTCCGCAAGCTTAACCGCTTTGGCTTTAATCATCGTCTCCCCGTTTTTTTTGGCACGGGCCTGTCTCATTTTTTTGCCGAGTTCCGAATCTTTCCGGTGTATGGGGGTTGTATCAACGGCTTTTGATGATTGCAGATCGTCTCGCCAATACAAGTCCTCCACGCGGACCCGATTCCAGCGAGTGAGCGCAAAGAAGAAATCGCAAGATGGAAACAGGTTCGGCCATTGCTGGCGCAAGGCAGGAACATCGTGTGGAAAAAGATAACTAATCAACGTACTACCATCACGAAATACACAGTACGCTTCTTCATGGTCGAGAAACCAAAACCCCTCCAAGCGCAACAAAATCGGGGGATTATCAGGATCGTGAGGCTCATGAAAACACATGTGTATGTAATCCGAAGAAGCGTTCACCGGATCGTCGTTGGTATTGGGAGAAACCGGTATCAGATACGCTTCGCATATGTCTAATCCCTTCCGGAGTATTTTGATGGCTACGCGCAACTCTTTATTTTTCGTCATCAATTCCAAATGAGGACATGATCCTGGATACTCTGCTAGCGGTTTCCAGCGGTGATAGTCGATGGTCAGTCCGACCAGTGGAGACTGGCGGTTACCCTTGCTCGGCAAAACGCCAGAGAACCATTCCCTCTCTTTTTCCTCTACCTGATCCACCGCAAAAAGGGAGTCCCTTGCTGGCAAGTCCAACCGTCCCAAAGGATCGAACGCGCCGAAGTCGAGAAATCCCCAACCCGGCTTTTGTGTCCGGAAAGCGGCCACTCGTTCCCCGATAAACCGGTGGATGTCACCCGATACCCGAGCTTGCCACCGAGCGACCAATTGGCCGTAAGTCAAATAGCGTCGAGAAGGAACAAAGCGAAAAACCTGTTTGGCGAGAAACCGGCAGTCCATCAGTGCGTTCGGGTCTGTTGTGCCCGACCAGCTAAAAAAGGCTCTGGGTCTTTCGGTCCATGCCCACAGCCCCCGCCTGCCATCGATCCACATCCGCAACTCGGCTTCGGTCAAATCGGGATAACGGGACCGGAGAGCAGCGAGCGCGTCGCCGTAATTCAAAAAACGCATCGTAAGAGCCCCTACACGCTGGCCCTTGCGGGAAGAAACCGCGCCAGACCGGGCAAGGGAACCCGGTTTTTCGCCCCGCCGAGCTTGGCGCGGCAAACTCGAATCATCGGTGCGGGTCGTAGTGACCGCCGCACTGCGCGATGGTGATTTCGTTGTTCTCCACGCGATAGATTAGCTGGTTTTTCTCCTCGATGCGGCGCGACCAGTAGCCGGACAGATCGCCTCTCAACGGTTCGAGCTTCCCGGTACCCTCGAAGGGGTGGCGCTGGATTTCCTTGATGAGTGCGTTGATCCGGCACCGTCTCGCTTGGTCCGACTGCCAGCCGACGTATTCCGCCCAAGCATCTACCTCCCAATCTAATCCTCATCCGGCAGCAACTCCTGCTCGACAAGGTTGCGGCCTTGGCGAATGTTATCGATGCGCCGAAGCAAGGCGCTCCCGTTCGGCTCGCGCGACAGATAAGCGGTTGCATCCTCGGGAACGTGGCTCAACAGCACCTCGTATTTGGCGATGGCAGCACCACGGAAACCCGCTCCCCGGCGCTGTTGACGATGTATTGGGCGGTCATGGGCGGTCTCCAAAAGGGTTGTTGCACCCGGCCGGGCAATCCGGCCACTCGGCTGGCGTTCAAAATTCGGTTCGTGGCGCGGCCTCGCGGTTCAAGCCGCTTTTTTGTAGCGTCTGACCTCCACGTCAACCCCATCACGGTAAGCCCGTTCGGCCTGATCCAACAAGCGCTCGGTAATCTCGGCGTCGTGGTAGACCTCGCCGCAGGTATCGCAGATTTCGCCCGGAACGTCCCGAATCAAGATCGTGGTTCCGCCGCGTTCCAGCACGATGCTGGCGGTTCCCGAGCGGGTTTCGCCGGTTTTGCAGATGACGCACTTCATGGCTTTAACCTCGTGGTGAAATCCGGTGTCCAGTGTGCCGGGTTCGGTTCGTAGACCGTGATGATGATGCGCTCGCCTTGCGGGGAGTCCGCATAGACGATATGCAACGGGCGATTACCGGCGTAGCCGAGCCAGAGACAACTCGGTAACGGGTAGTCGTTCGGGTAATCCTCTATGACCTGGCCAGACGCCAGTGCCGCTTGCACGTCGGCTTGAGTGATACCACGCTCGAACATCCGCTTGATCGTGTGTTGTCGATACTTGCAGATCATTGGCGGGTCTCACGCCCGGAGCCGGATCACGTTGTCGGTCGCCAGAAGAGAACGCAGCTTTCGCGCCCACTTCTCCAAGGCGTCCCGCTTTTCCGGGTCGTAGGAGTGGCGATCATATACCGCTGTCACGCCGCGCTCCGCGTGGTTGAGAATCTTCGAGACCACCAGCCGGGGAACACCGAGGGCGGTCATGTGGCTGGCGGCGGTCCTTCTCAAATCGTGCGGCGTCACATCGGCCAAGCCCAAGGCCGGGAGCGCCCGCCGCAAGGCGTGATCAGGGACCGCATCCCCGATAGGTTTGACACCGCCATAGCGCGGGCCGGGAAACACCCAGGGCGACTCCGCCGCCAGTTCCTTAGCTTGCCGGAGCAGATCGAGAGCCAGCGGCGAGAGCGGAACGCAATGCACCTTCCCGTTCTTAGCGTTCTCGCCGGGAATCGTCCACATCGCCGCTTCCCAGTCGAGGCAATCCCAGCGCATCAATGCCACTTCTCCCTTGCGTTGCGCGGTGGTGAGTTGTAGTTTGAGCGCCAGCCGCGTACCCGGCGCCATCGCCGCCTTGTCCAGACCGTCCCAGAAAGCCCGGATTTCGTCATCCATCAGCACTCGCTCGCGAGACTTTTCCAGTGCGGGAGCTTTGACGCGAACACAAGGCGACAAGTCCAGGATTGCGCGATCCACCGCGAAATTGAACAATTTGCGGATCAGCGCCAGGGTGCGATTTGCCAGAATGGGACCACGTTCGACGATATTATCCAACAAAGCGATCACATCCCGCCGAGCGATGTCACGCGCCTTGCAGGTTCCCCATTGTGGCAATATCTCCTTGTTCAAAATCCGTTCATCCGCGTGCCAGGAACGCTTGCGCGGCTTTGCCCACTTCTCTAGGTATTCCGCCGCCATCGTCGCCACGGTGGGCGCGTGGCGTTCCTCTCGCCGCTCCTGAACCACCTTGGCGCCGGGATCGCAACCTTGTTCTAGGATTGCCAGGGCCTTGCGGTGCGCTTCGTGCGCTTGTGCAACCGACATTTCCGGGTAAGTTCCCAAGGTGGTATAGCGTGGCTTACCTTGGAACCGGTAGACCATCACCCAAGACTTGCGGCCTTTGACGGACACTCGGACGCCGAGACCCGTACCTTCCCACACCTCATAGCGGTCGGCTTGCGGCTTGAGATTCAAAACGGCGCGGTCGGTAAATTTCATAATCCTTCCTCTCGCGAATCCTGCTAGCCAGGAAATCTTGGCTAGCAGGATGGCTAGCAAAAATGCTTGCTCAGCGTTGCAGTCGCTTGAAGCGCGATGACTGAAGGATAAGAAATTAATTATTAAAATTCAATGAATTTATCAAATAAGTGAAGTGCGGTGAAGCAGGCTGAAAGCGATTAAGGCGTGACTGTTAATCACTGGGTCCGTGGTTCGAGTCCGCGCCGGGGAGCCAAAAGATCAAAGCCTTGCAGCAATGCAAGGCTTTTTCGTTTTCGGTGGTCAAACGCCGGTCAAAGGTTGCCGGTGAATTTAGGGTAAATAGGCCCGTGTCACACTGGGCATGATATGGTTGTGCCAAGTAGCGAGCCTCACGGTGTCAGCTAAGTATTTAATACTATAGTTGAATCTCTACGGGTCCATTCTCCGCAGCTTGCTGCGGGGGGCGTTTATTCAGATCAAAGTCGTCTTCTGGATGGCTTCAGTTGCGAGATCACCGGTTCGCTAGCGGATACAGCCAGCCGGCGATGCGACCACCCTCCGCATTCTGGTAAGTGGTCGGTGGCACGTCCAGCAGTGTGTACCGTCCCCCTACCTCAAACAGCCGAATCTGGCGCGCGAACGCTTGCGGATCCTGCCAGGGCTGGTTGTCGTAGTTCTCTTCCGCCAGCGCCACGCTACCCTTTTCCATATCCACTGCCGCGACCACCGCGACGTGCCCGTGGCGCCATTCTGGATCGGCTCGGTCGGGATAGTAGACCACCAGGTCGCCACGCCGGGGCGGTCGCTGGGCAGTGCCGTTGATGGAGCGGGCTAAAGGAAAGGACTGCTGAGTCTCGATATTTTTTCCTTCGGTCAAGTACAAAATTTCGTGGGCGCTGTCGATGCTGCCGAAAGTGATGCCCCGGTTTTTCATCCACCATTTGCGGGCGTATTCCACGCATTGATACGTCACGCCGATGTACTGGAGGTGGTTCTGCTTGGGATCATCCGCGTGTACCGAGACGGCGCCCGATGTGCGGTCGAGAAAAGAATATTCCGGTCGGATGCAGGTCGAAGTGCAGTTGGAGCGACCCTCGGCGCCGTCGGCGGTGCCCAGCACGGTACCGAAGGGTGTAGCGCAAGGACCGTCGCAAGCTCGCTTGCCTTCGGCGAAGAGCCGATCGCTCTCTTCTTTGGTGAAAGCGGGCGGTTTGGGCAAAAGTCCAAACCCGTCGGTGTACGGCAAGTCGACGCCCGAGGCGGTCGAAAGATTCAGTGCGGTCGCGGTGTCGGAGGTGGCGTCCGCGCTAGCGACGGTCGGTCCGACCGCGAGGGTCGCGCCGAGCAACAGGGTTAGCACTGCGCCCCAAACACCGGTCCGGTGCTGGGCGCCAATCAATTCGAGCAACCTCATCTTTTATCTCCTCGCATAACCGCTCGACCGAAATTTAGCGCGAAGGCGAGCGGAACCGCACGCCCAGAGTCCAAAAAACTGTTCTCGTAGAATAGCTGTCCACCCGCGAAAGAAAAAGGTGATCGGTTAGGATCTTGGTGACATACCGATTTGCCGGTTTCTCGGTCTGCGAGACGGATTTCGGCTGACCTCCATTGTCCAGTGGAACGCTCAGCGGATGTTTGCCTCTAACCTGCATCCTGTATCCAACCGGTCGGTTAACCCCTTGGGGGTTCCCGGCCGAACCGATCCAACCCTGGTTTTGGAGATACTTGCGTGGAATATCGATTGTTGGGTGCATCCGGCTTTAAAGTACCCGTCTTGTCCTTCGGCACTGGTACGTTCGGCGGGCGCGGTGAACTATTTTCGGCGTGGGGCCACACCGATGTTGCCGAAGCCAAGCGACTCGTCGATCTCTGCCTCGACGCTGGGTTAAATCTGTTCGACTCGGCGGATATCTACTCCGGCGGCCAGGCCGAGGAGATTCTCGGCGCGGCTATCAAAAACCGTCGCGACCAGGTCCTGATTTCCACCAAGGCCACCTTCCGCCATGGTCCCGACGCCAATGATATCGGCTCCTCGCGCTACGCCCTCGTTCGAGCGATCGACCGGGCGTTACGCCGCCTTGGTACGGACTATATCGACTTGTTTCAACTTCACGGCTTCGACGCTGCCACACCGGTCGAAGAGACCCTCCGCACCCTCGACGATTTGGTGACCGCCGGCAAGATTCGCTACGTGGGCTGCTCGAATTTTTCGGGCTGGCACTTGATGAAGTCGCTGGCGGTGTCGGCGCGATACGGGTGGGCGCGCTACGTGGCGCATCAAGCCTATTATTCCCTCGTGGGCCGGGAGTACGAGTGGGAATTGATGCCGCTCGCTCTCGATCAGGGCGTCAGCGGCGTCATCTGGAGCCCGCTGGGGTGGGGCCGGCTGACAGGCCGCATCCGGCGTGGCCAACCGCTTCCATCCGGTCGTCTCCAGAGCTCGGTCGCCGTTAGCCTCGGTCCACAAGTCGCCGATGAGTTGCTGTTCCGAGTCGTGGACGCTTTGGACGAGATTGCCGCCGAGACTGGCAAAACCGTCCCACAGATCGCCCTCAACTGGCTCCTGCAACGTCCGTCTGTCGCAACCGTAATCATCGGCGCTCGCGATGAGCACCAGCTCCGCGAGAATCTGGGTGCGGTCGGATGGAACCTCACAGCGGAACAGGTCGTGAAGCTGGATCAGGCCAGCGCTGTACCGAAGATTTATCCTTACTGGCACCAATCTGGGTTTGCGGAGCGAAATCCTTTCCCAACCGAGTGAGGAACTGCCTTTTTTGAAAGAAGGATCACCAGACGGAGCAGGTGCAATCCCGCCGGAGGGCGCGATGGATGGCGGTTAGTCACGGCATAGCGGGGCTGCGGGTGGGATTTTGTTCGTAGTCCTTACTCAACCAGCGATAACGCCCCCGACGACCGAAGGTCTGTTCGGGGGGGAAGCGCGGGCTGGGTGTGACGCTTTCCCTCCCTAAGGTATAGCGGGTCAAAGGGCCGCGGCAATTTCTCCCTGCATTGCCTTGACGACAGCGATAGGATCGGGTGCGTCACGGATCGGACGACCCACCACGACATAGTCCGCGCCATTGGTAATCGCCTGATTCGCAGTAGCGATGCGTTTCTGATCATCGGCCTTGATGGCATCGTTAGTCCCTGGACGAATACCAGGGGTGACGATCAAAAGTTTATCTCCCAGTCCATTTCGCAGTCGTGAAACTTCCAGCCCGGAAGAAACCACCCCATCGCAACCCAGATCCAGCGCTTTTTTCGCGCGGTGGTAAACCAACTGCTCGATAGTGCCGGTAAGCCCCATCTCTCGCATATCGGATTCATCGAAGCTGGTCAGGACGGTGACAGCCAAGATCTTGGCATCATCACGTTCCTGAACGGCGGCCCGCAAGATTGGATCGTTACCATGCACAGTGATGAAAGTCGCCCCTTTGTCTTTCAGTGCTCGCACCGCTAGACCGACCGTTTCGGGGATGTCGAAGAATTTCAGATCGACCATGACTTTGTTGCCACGCTTGATAATCATGTCGATGACGGGGAACCCACCGGCTAAAAACAGTTGCAACCCAACTTTGTAGAATTTGATGTGATCGCCCAGCCGATCCAGCCAGCGCGCGGCCTCCGTGGCTGAATCCACATCTAAGGCGAAGATAATGCGCTCTTCCAACGGAATATTTTTTGTCATGGCGGTTCTCGCGGTGGGGAAGCAAAAAACGGCGTCTCCCAACTTTATTCTGGTGCGGACGACCGTCTGTCGATAGGTTATAAATCGCTGACCCTGCTTTCAAGCAGCGAAGCTCTCGCTGGCTGGTGACGTTGTGGTTTCCGATAAACTCGGTGCCGGATCCATCGAAATCCAACTGTGCCGGCAGTCTTCGCGTTGATAGATCCTTGATGGGATGCTCACCGTCATTGAGGATATTATCGAGTGATGAGACCAATGATGGACGACAATGCCAAGTCAGATGCCCGGCCCGGCACATATGCGCTGCTGCTGCAAATCGCCTTCGAGGAAATCGCTTTGATCGGGCGACGGGATCGTTTGCCGCTGGTGCCGGGCTGGGCGGTCTATGTGGGTAGCGCCTTCGGGCCAGGGGGGGTGACGGCTCGGTTAGCCCACCACCGCCGGCCGGTGGCCCGACCTCACTGGCACATCGATTATCTGCGGCGGCACGCCTCGCTCGCGGCAGTTTGGCGCAGTCACGATCCCCAGCGCCGCGAATGTCTATGGGCGGAGGTGTTGGCGCAAGACTTAGGTGGACGGGTACCGCCGTTCCGCTTTGGCGCCTCCGATTGCCGATGTCCTGCTCACTTGGCTTGGTTCGAGGTCCGGCCGACGCTGGTCGCGTTCGTCGCTGCGCTAGAGTCTCGGGCTCCCGATCATGCGGCTGTAGTGGAAATGCGCTGATTCAAGGCTGGGCGTGTCCCGCGTGATCGTGGCCTTGGTGCTGCATCGTCTCCGTCATATCCTCACGCTTTCGAACCGATACGGCCACCGTTAGCATTCCAGCGTTCTCAAACCGCAGCCTCAGCGGCAGGTTTTGCCCGGTCCGCAACGATTGCGACTGCCACTGCGCTGAAAATTAACAAAATGCTGAATAGCAAGGATTTCATCATTTGCTTCTCGGATAGGGTTTCCATGCTAGCCTTAACATCAGTCCGGCCTTGTCAGAAAATTTAAAGATGCTGGTAAAACTGGCATCGCGTGCCGCATCGTAACCGCCGCTTAACCCATTAATCCTAATGATATCGAGGAATCCGCTGATGACCCTGCCCGATCCCAATCCTACCGTCGCCCTAGCTCTGGCTGAAGATGTCGGCAGTGGGGATTTGACCGCCGCACTGATTCCGGAAACAGCACGGGCCGAGGCGACCGTTATCAGTCGCGAGAAGGCGATCCTGTGCGGCGCGGCTTGGTTCGATGCCGTGTTTCACCAGCTCGATTCAACCATCGCCATCGAATGGCAAGCAGCCGATGGGGATTGCGTCGAACCCAACCAACTGCTCTGCACCCTACAGGGCTCCGCCCGCGCTCTGCTCACCGGCGAGCGTACCGCCCTCAACTTTCTGCAAGCCCTGTCCGGGACCGCCACGCTCGCTCGCCAGTTCGCTGATACCGTGGCGGGCACCGGCGCTACCATCCTCGATACTCGTAAGACCTTGCCCGGCCTGCGGCTGGCCCAGAAGTACGCGGTTCGGTGCGGCGGTTGTCAAAATCACCGTATCGGCTTGTTCGACGCGGTGCTGATCAAGGAAAATCACATCTTGGCAGCCGGCTCGATCACCTTGGCCATCGCTACGGCCCGCCGCCTGCATCCCGGTGTCACTGTCGAGGTCGAAGTCGAGAGCCTGACTGAACTGGAGGAAGCGCTAGCGGCTGGCCCCGATATCGTCATGCTGGACAATTTCGATCTGGAGGCGATGACCGAGGCAGTGCGGGTAACCGCCAAGCGCGTCAAGCTGGAAGCGTCGGGTAATGTCAATTTCAACACCGTTCGCAGGATTGCTGAAACCGGCGTGGATTACATCTCTATTGGCGGTTTGACCAAGGACGTGCGGGCGGTAGACTTGTCAATGCGGTTCCGGACCTTGTGAAACCGAGCCCTCACACGGGCGTCATATAATGTTAATCGAGCCGGCCTAAGCTAGAAGCTCGAAAATAATTAATACTGAGGAGAAGAACCTATGTACGCTGATATCATGCTGAGTACCCACCAAGCGAGTCGTGGCCATCCGATGGCCGATTATCGAGCGGTGGATTTCTTGCGCCAGGAAATCGCCTTTTTCGAGGCCCGGTTAAGCGAGATGGGTGAAAAAGGCGATTGTGCCTACGAGCACGCGCTTTGTCGGGCGTATGAGACGTTGCTGACCGAACGCCGCGATCAATTGGCGCAACTGAGAGCTTGATCTGTCCCTGGCCGGGCGATTCCCTACGCCCGATCATCCCGAATGCTATATCATGCGCGCTCGTTATCCTTGAAACCGTTTGCTGGTGATCGAACCGGCGAGGATGCCCTGCCGCATGAAGCTGTTTTTCCGCGCTGCCGCGCTAGTCGGTTGGTTGTTAGTGATTTTTCCATCGGCGCACGCCAGTCCCGACGATTTGCCGGTCAGTCCTTTTCGGGCTCGCTACGAGGTTTACGGCTCCGGTCTTTCCATCGGCGAAGCAGTCATGACCTTGGCCGCCACGGGACCAAGCCAATACCAGATGAGTTCCGAGGTTCGCCCCAACGGATTGGCCGCGCTGCTGATCTCCGGCCGGATCGACGAAAAGGTGAACGGCGAGATTCGGGATGGCGTTGTCCGCCCGACCCGTTACGATCGTTTGGTCGAAACTCCCAGGAAAAAGCAAACAGTGCAACTGCGCTTTGATTGGTCGGCCAATCAGATCCAAGCTCGCGACAATCAGGAACAGGTGAACTTACCGCTATCACCCGGCGTGATGGATCCCTTGAGCCTGAATTTGCGGGTGATGTGGGATTTGCAGCGCGGTCACACGCCCGGACAGTACGCGTTGGTGGACGAAACCGAACTCAAGACCTATCAGGTCAAGAACGAGGGTGGGGAAGATTTAAATACTTCACTTGGCAAGCTGCGCACGGTTCGCATCAGTCAATCCAAGCCGGGTAAAACGCGCATTACCACATTCTGGTTCGCGACGGATCTGCATTATTTGCCGGTACGCGTCGCTCAAGAAAAAGACGGCAAGGAACTGCTGCGGATGGAAATCCGGGCGGTCGAACGCTGACGTTGACCCTCTCGTTTTTCGCAATGTGGCGCAGCCGTTTTTCGTTCTCCCTCATCGCGCAAAGCAATCTGCCGCTATATGGGTTGTTGGCGCTAGCGCTGTTCATCGGTTTTTTCTATCAACTGGGCGCTGTGCCGTTGTTCGATCTCGACGAAGGCGCGTTCGGCCAAGCCACTCGCGAGATGTTTCTGCGCGGTGATTTTGTCTCCACCTATCTCAACGGTCAGCCGCGTTACGACAAACCCATTCTCAGCTACTGGTTGCAAGCGGCCAGTCTGTGGGCGTTCGGTGTCGATGAATTGGCTTTCCGCCTGCCGTCGGCGCTGGCGGCCACCGCGTGGACCCTGTTGGTTTTCCTGTTTGGGCAGCGGGTGACCGATACTCGTCGGGCGCTGTTGGCGGCATTGTTGATGGCGACTTCGCTGGCGGTGATCGTGATCGGCAAGGCTGCGACCGCCGATGCGCTGCTTAACCTGCTGCTGGCAACCAGCCTGATGAGTCTGTATTTATACCTGCGCGAGAAACGGCGGGTTTGGCTATACACGGCAGCGGCAGCGGCAGGCTTGGGGTTCCTGGCCAAGGGACCGGTCGCGCTGGTCATTCCGGCCGGAGTCAGCCTGCTGTATTGCGCCAGTCGGGGCGAGTGGCGCACTTGGCTGCGACTGGTCGCGGACTGGCGGGCGTGGGGATTGTGCCTGCTGATTGCGCTACCCTGGTACATTTGGCAATACGCGCGGGAAGGCGAGGGGTTTTTGCTGGGCTTTTTCGGGCGTCACAATCTGGGCCGTTTCCAGCAGCCGCTGGAGGGGCACGGCGGCGGTTGGTGGTACTACATGCCGGTGCTGCTGGTCGGAATGTTGCCGCATACCGTCGTGTTGTTGCGTGCATTGGCCCGTTCTCGACAGCTATTCGCCGATCCTCTGAGCCGTTATTCGCTGATCTGGTTCGGTCTGGTGTTCGCGCTGTTTTCGCTGGCGGCCACCAAGCTGCCGCATTATCTGACGTATGGCTATACCGGGTTGTTTTTGCTGATGGCGCCCGAATTGGAAAAACCCGGCCCGGCGGGTTGGTTGCTGTTGCCGCAACTGCTGTTTCTGGGGTTGTTGCTGGCCTTGCCGGGTTTGGCGGATCTTGCCCTGCCGCATGTACGCGACGAGCTGGTTCACGCTCAACTCGAAGGTTTGGCGTTTCCGTTCGAGTATTATCTGATACTGGGAGCGGCGCTGCTGCTGACGGCCTATTTCATGCGCGAGCGGCATATTGCCCCCGCCTACAAACTGATCGCCAGCGGTTTGCTGCTGGCATGGGTGATCTCCAGCCAAATCCTGCCGATAGTGGCCAGCGTCCGGCAGCAGCCGGTGAAGGACGCCGGTTTGCTGGCGCGTCGGTATCCGCAAGCGCCGGTCGTGATGTGGGGGGTGAATCTGCCCAGCTTCAGCGTTTATAGCGGACGGATCGTCGAGCGGCGCGAACCCCGCCCCGGCGATGTGGTGCTGACGAAAACCACGCGCTTGCCGACACTGGGCGGGTACGAGGTTCTTTATCAGCGATACGGCATTGCGCTGGCGCGGTTGCCCGCGTCGGCCACGCCGGCCGATCCTGCTGGTACGGAGCCCAAACGATGACCGGGCCGGTGCATGTCCGCACCCGCCGCTGGAATCCCTGGTATTGGGATTTACCGCTGGCGGCCGTGGCTGCCATGGGCGCGATTCTCCTGTTGCAGGCCAACCGACCCCTTTTTTTGGGATTCAATCGGCTCAGCGTGTACACCGGGGATGAAGTCTGGGCGTGCGTTACCATCCTGGGCGATGCCTTGATCGCGTTAATGCTGTTTTTGCCGCTCGTGCGGCGCTGGCCGGATCTGGTTTGGGCCGGATTGTTGACCGGGCTGCTGGCAACTCTGTTCGTGCATGGTTTGAAGCATCCGCTCCATCTGGGGCGTCCGGCGCTGATATTGCCGAAGGAGCAATTTCACGTCATCGGTAGAACCTATTATTCCTTAGCGTTTCCCTCCGGTCATGCCGCCACGGGGTTTGCCTTCGTGGGGGTGATCCTTTTGCACCTGTCGAACGAATGGCGATATCGGCTGGCCGGGCCGTTGCTCGCGTTGGCCGGATTAATCAGCTTGTCGCGCATCGTGGTGGGAGCGCACTGGCCGTTGGACGTGCTCGCCGGCGCGGCCGGTGGTTGGCTGGCAGCAGTGTTAGGTACCTTTTGGGCGCGACGCTGGCCTTGGGGCAGCACTCCGACCGGCCGACGTTGGCTAACACTGATCCTGGTCGGTTGCGCGTTATATGCACTGCTGTTGCACGGCAATACCGGCTATCCGCAAGCCGATACTTGGCGGCACATTCTGGCTTTGCTCTGCCTCTGTGGGGTCGCGTATCAACTTTGGATGGAACGGCGTTCGCGATCCGGGATCGGATCGGATCGGATCGGTGTTGAATGACCGCTCGATCTCGGCTGTGGTTCGGTTTGATCGTGCTGGCGTTGGTGCTAGCCGCCATCCAGTGGACCATCGGCTGGCCCCAATTGTTGGCGCCTTGGCGGGCTATCCCGCCCGCCGCGCTGGCATTAGCGGCTTTGCTGACGCTGGGTAGCTACACGGCGCGAAGCTTGCGCGTGTATGACTATTTTCTGCCCGCCACGCGCGGTGGTTTTACCGCCTGCCTCAAACTGACCCTGCTGCACAATCTGTTCAACAACCTGCTGCCGATGCGGACCGGAGAGGTGTCGTTTCCGGTATTGATGACCCGCTATTTCGCCACTCCCTTGGCCTGTTCGCTGGCCGCATTGCTGTGGTTCCGGCTGATGGATTTGCACGCTTTGGCAGCGGTCGCGCTGGTCGCCGTCGGTGGTCGCTGGTTCGATGGCTGGCTGGTCGGTTTGCTGACGGTCGTTTGGCTGGGTCTGCCATGGTGGTTATTCCAAATGCGGCCAAGCGTGGTGCTGGTTAAACTCGGTCGACACCTGCCCCCGCACTGGCAAGATCGGCTGGCGGGCGCGCGGGACGGTCTGCCGCGGACTCCCACCGCATTTTGGCGAGCTTGGTTCTGGACATTGCTGAATTGGCTGATAAAACTGGCGGTGTTCGCCTGGGTTTTGCAGTTGTTCGCACCGTTGCCGACGGCGGCGGCCTTGCTGGGCGCCATCGGCGGCGATCTGACCAGCGTGCTGCCGGTCCACGGTGTCGCCGGAGCCGGGACTTACGAGGCCGGTGTGGTCGCGGCGCTAGTGTCGTTCGGCGTTCCGGCGACGCCGGCGCTGGCGGCGGCGGTTAACCTGCATCTGTTCATGCTCGGTTTGTCGCTGGTCGGTGGGGCATTGGCGCTGCCGCTCCGCCACGATATTCCCACGGCGGCGATGTTGAACAATCGTGGATGAACGGCTGTTGCTATGGATCAACCAGGGTTGGGCGCATCCGATGCTGGATGGGTTGCTGTGGTGGGTGTCGCAGCGGTCCTGGTTTGCCCTCCCGCTAGCGGCGATCCTGCTTTACGATAGCGTGCGCCGTTGGGGACCGGCAGGTGGGCGATGGTTTTTGCTGCTGGCGATAACGGTGGCTTGTGGCGACGTGTTGGGCAATCTGCTCAAGGGTTGGTTTGCCGAGCCGCGCCCGTGCCAAGTCGTCTTCGAGCAGTTACGCGCCTTGACTGGCGAGGTAGCGACCCGCTGCGGTGTGGACCCGAATGGGATGCCGTCCAACCATGCCATCAACTTTTTTGCTGCCGCGACGTTCGTCGCGCGGGCCACGCCTTGGCGCGGCTGGCGAATCGGGCTGTTCGCGGTCGCCGTACTGGTCAGTCTATCGCGAGTTTATCTCGGTAAGCACTATCCCAGCCAAGTCCTCGCCGGTGCGGCGATCGGTGTGGCGGTCGGCTGGCTGGGGGCGTGGCTGGCGATGCACTACCGGGTGATCCTGGGCCTGTTGCCGATCGGGGAGGCGTCATCCTCCCGGCCTGCCGATCCGATTTCAACTGAGATGGTCATGAGCCAAACCGACAATCAAGCAGATTCGCCACCGCACCGCCTGTCGCTGGTGGTGCCACTCTACAACGAACTCGACAATGTCGTTCCCCTGCTGGCGGGAATTCACGGCGCGCTGGCCGATTATCCCCACCCGTGGGAGTTAATCGTGGTCGATGACGGCAGCAGCGACGGCACGCCCGAACGGTTGACGGCAGAGGCCGACCGGTATGGGCCGCATGTACGGGTACTGATCCTGCAACGCAACTTTGGCCAGACTGCCGCGATGCAAGCCGGCATCGATGCCGCTCGCGGCGAGGTGATCGCGACCCTGGACGGCGATTTACAAAACGATCCGGCCGACATTCCCCGATTAATCGGGCGTTTGCTGCACGAGGATCTGGATCTGGTGGTCGGTTGGCGGCAAAAACGCCAGGATAACGTATGGCTGCGTACCATCCCGTCGCGCATCGCCAACCGCTTGATCGGCAACATCACCGGCGTGCGGCTCCACGACTACGGATGCAGCCTCAAGGTCTACCGCGCCGCCGTGATCAAACAGGTACGGCTATATGGCGAGATGCATCGCTTTATTCCCGCCTGGATGTCGGTGCGGACCGCGCCCAACCGCATCCGCGAGGAAGTCGTCAATCACCGTGCTCGCTTGCACGGCGAATCGAAATACGGTATCAGCCGAACCTTTCGGGTACTGGTCGATTTGCTATCGGTGTATTTTTTCCTGCGCTTTCTCACCCGACCCGGCCATTTCTTCGGGCGCATCGGTTTGATCAGCGGAGGAGTAGGGCTGTTAATTTTGGTGTATTTATTCGCGCAAAAGTTGTTATTCGCCGCCAATATCGGCACGCGGCCGTTGCTCTTGGTCGGCGTGTTGCTGGTGTTGATGGCAGTGCAATTTCTCACCACGGGCGTTTTGAGCGAACTGATTACCCGCACTTATTTCGCCTCTAGCTCCAACTCGTCCTACGCCGTCCGTTCGGATGGCTCGGAACGATTGGCGCTCGACGCTGGCTGGCGAACGTCGCGTGGTTAATCCGCCAGCCGCTGCGACCGACCTTGCTGCGCTTTCGCATCGCGATTTCGTTCTGCTGGCGGTTCTGGGATGCGTATTGCTCGTGTTGCGGTATTGCATCGCGGAGGTCGGCGGATTCGATCTACATTTCGACGAAGCCCAATATTGGGAATGGTCGCGGCGGCTCGACTGGAGCTACTACTCCAAGGGTCCACTGGTCGCCTGGTTGATCGCCCTGAGCACCGCGTTGTTCGGTCATGGCGAGTGGCAAGTTCGGCTGTTTGCCTGGCTGGGCTACGATGCGTTTCTAATTTTGCTGTTTTGTTTCGCCCACCAGTTCTGGCGATGCCGGCGAGCGGGTTGGTGGGCAGTGGCACTGGGGTTGACCACGCCTCTTTATTTCTCGCTTGGCGAGGTGATGACCACTGACGTTTTTCTGTTCGTCTGCTGGACGTGGGCTTTGTGGGCGGCATGGCGGGCGCTGTACCGGGAACAAGCTACCGCTTGGTACGAACTCGGTGCGGCGGTTGGAGTCGGTGGTTTGGCCAAGTTCAGTATCGGATTGTTGCCGGTCTTTCTGGGGCTCGGCTTGATAATGTTTCAAACTGGCCGCCGAGCCCTGCTGCGCTGGCCGCCCTGGGGTGGGGTATTACTGGCATTGCTGATTCTGAGCCCGATCCTGTTTTGGAATGCCGGTCATGGTTGGGTGATGTTCCGTCATGAGCAGGGCCATTTGCTCGGGGTGGCCGAGGCCAGCGGCTGGCCGGAAAATCTGCGCAATTTTCTGGAGTTTCTCGGCGGGCAGGGGTTGGTGTTGTCGCCGTTGGTTGCCGTGGTGCTGTTTCGCACGCTGGGTCGTCCGCTGCGTTTGGCCGAGCCCCGCTTGCTGTGGGGGTTGTCGCTGGCGGTACTGGCGTTTTTTCTAGTGAAGGCCACCGTCAGCAAGGTGCAGTTGAATTGGCCGGCACCGGCCTACATCGGGCTGCTGGTTCTATTCGCGGGCCGTATCGATGCCCTGACGCCGGGTTGGCGCCGGTTGACGCTGATCGGTATGGTCAGTTCGATCGGGCTATTGATCGTTGCCTTTTTTCCAACGCTGGTCGGACTGCCGCTGGCCAAGGCTCCCTTTAAGGAATTGCGCTTGTGGCAGGATCCCATCGAAACAGTCGCGCGGCAGGCCGGCTCGGTAGGGTTTCTGATGGTTCCCAGCTATCATTTGGCGGGCGGGGTCGCGTTTTACTGGCCGCAACGCTTGTCAGTCTATCCGGTTGCCGAGAGTCGCCGTTTCAGCCAGCACGATTTTTGGCCGGGAATCGAGCGCGAGGCCGAGGGCAGCGCCGGCGTCTATGTGACGACCGGCGACCAACTGCCCCCGCAGGTGCGGGAAGCGTTTGCCAGCTGCCAGCCTTTGCCTCCGGTGTCGGCGCGCGCGGCGGATGGCAGCCTTCGACGGATGCTGTATTCCTGGCGCTGCGAGGGCTATCGGCCCACCGCCTGGCCCAAACCGACGACCTACTAAAATTATCCACCACCGGGAGAATTGCGCATCATGTCCGAGTCCGCCAACTGCATCTTCTGCAAAATCGTTCGGGGCAATATTCCAGCCGCTAAGGTTTACGAGGATGACCAAACCTTGACCTTCATGGACATCCAGCCCGCCAGCCCTGGCCATACGCTGATCATCTCCAAAGCCCATGCCGCTAATCTGATGGAGATCGCCGAGGCCGACCTGTTGGCCGCGACCCGCACCGTTCAGCGCGTCGCCCGCGCGGTGCGTAAGGCGCTGACTCCGGACGGCATCCGCATCGTCCAGACCAACGGTGCCGCTGCCGGTCAGAGTGTGTTCCACTATCACGTCCATATCATACCGATGCAGGAAGGTCAGCGGATTGGCGTTCACGGCCGTACGCTCGCCGATTCCGGAGAGCTTGATGCGCTGGCGGCGCGAATTCGCGCCGCTTTGGAGGATTGATTTTTTACCTGCTGTTGCTAGGCCGCCAGGGGCGCTTCCATCAGCGCCTTGATGTGTGCCGCGGTACTGGCGGCGAGCGCCGGCAGATTGTAGCCACCTTCCAACATCGAAACCACGCGGCCTTGGCAGCATTCCGCCGCCACTTTCAGAATCTCTTGTGTCAGCCAGCGGTAATCGTCCTCGCCGAAATCAAGTTCGGCAAGCGGGTCTAGGCGGTGCGCGTCGAAGCCCGCCGAAATCAGAATGAATTGCGGTTGGAATTGTCGCAGTGCGGGTTCGATATCTTGGCGCCAAGCGTGCCGCAGATCAGCTGAGCCGCTGTTGGCCAGCAGCGGGACGTTGATGATGTTGCCGATCCCGCGCTCTTCACGACGGCCGGTGCCGGGATAGATATAGGCTTGATGGGTGGAAGCGTATAAGTAGGCCGGGTCGTGTTCAAACGCGGCTTGGGTGCCATTGCCGTGATGCACGTCGAAATCGATCACCGCCACCCGTTTCAAATCGTGAATGGCCCTGGCGTGGGCAGCGCCGATTGCGGCATTGCCGAACAGACAGAAGCCCATCGCTTGGTTGGGCTCCGCATGATGGCCCGGCGGCCGAATCGCGCAAAAAGCGTTGTCGGCCTCACCTTGCAGGATCGCGTCCACGGCTGCGCACACCGCGCCCGCCGCCCGGAGGGCCGCCTCGCCGGATTGCGGCGAGACGATGGTGTCGCCATCGATGGCGTAGTGTCCGTGCTTAGGGATCCGAGACAGCGTGCGCTCAACGTGGGTAGCCGTATGAATCCGGGTCAATTGCTCGATAGCAGCCAACGGGGCATCACGCCATTGCAGCGCGGCGAATGAGGAATGTTTGAGGGCATTGAGAATCGCGGTCAAGCGAGCCGGACATTCGGGATGACCGTAACCGGTATCGTGTTCCAGGAAGACAGGATGCGTATAGAGCAGTGTGGTCATGGCCGCGAGTCCTCACGAGCGGGGAGTTGGTGCTGGATCGTGGCCCGCCGCAGCGCCCTAAGTACGTCCTGGCGGGCGATGATGCCCACCAGTCGGCCGTTTTCCACCACCGGCAGGCTCTTGGTGCGCATCTCCACCAGCTTTTGCAGCAATCGGCTCAACGGCAGTTGTGGGTCGACACTGACCGAATCGGGGGTCATCACCGTTTCAACCCATTGCTCCATGATGTCGTCGTAATGCGGGGCGATAGCGTGAGAATCCAGAGTGAATGCTTTGAGCAAATCGAATTTGGTGAGGACTCCGAGTAAGTGTCGCTGCTCATCCACCACGGGAACGCCATTGAAGTCGTGGGTTTCGAACAGCATCTCGGCTTCGCGGAGTTTGGCCCTGGGACTGATCGCGATCGGATCGACGGTCATCGCGTCGCGAACTTGATATTGCAGAAATTCATACATCGAAAGCGATCCTCAAACTGGGGTGGCTCGACAGTGGCACCGGCCGCATTGCCGGGCCCGTGCTGATTCTAGCGGCAAAACCAACAGTGTGAGTCAAAAGGACAGGTTGGGTCGGAATGGTGGCGGTGCTCGCGGTTTAAGCATTCGAGACGGCGAAGTCATCGCTCAAGCGGCTGCGATGGGTTTCTGAACTCTTGTGGTGGCTGAGGCGATAACGAGCAGAGCCCATGCGACCGGTGTCTAGACCGTTCCCGATTCGGGTACCTGGCGCAACGCCGCTTCCAGTACCGCCGTTCCCGCGCCGGGACGGTGAGCGTTCTCGCTGAGATAGCGGCGCCAAGCTCGCGCGCCCGGCACACTCTGAAAGAGCCCAAGCAGGTGCCGGGTCATGCTGTGCAGCGGCATGCCCTGTCGCAACTGAAAATCCACATAAGGCAGCAATGCCCGAACGACATCGTGGCGGTTGGGCATCGGTCGCGCCGAATCCCAAAAGCGCGGGTCCACATCGGCTAGTAGATAGGGATTTTCGTAGGCGGCACGGCCGATCATCACCCCATCCACATGGCGCAATTGCTCCGCGATTTGATCCAGGTCGGTTAGGCCGCCGTTGAGGATGATAACCAGATCGCGAAAATCTCGTTTCAGTCGATGCACGATATCGTAGCGCAACGGCGGGATTTCGCGATTTTCCTTGGGACTGAGTCCGGTCAGCCAAGCCTTCCTGGCGTGGACGATGAAAATTTGGCAACCACCCTCGGCGACCCGTCCGACGAATTCCACCAGTTCATCATAGGAATCGCGGTCGTCGATACCAATGCGGGTCTTGACAGTCACCGGCCGATCGACCGTCGCCCGCATCGCCGCTACACAGTCCGCGACCAAGGTCGGTTCCGCCATCAGACAGGCACCGAATCGACCCGACTGCACGCGGTCGCTGGGGCAACCGACATTCAGGTTGATCTCATCATAACCGAGCTCGGCAGCGATCCGGGCGGATCGGGCCAGTTCGGTGGGATCACTGCCACCCAGTTGCAGCGCCAGCGGATGCTCGGCGGGATCGTAGGCCAGTAGCCGTTCCCGGTCGCCACGCAGGATGGCCCCGGTCGTCACCATTTCAGTGTAGAGGAGGGTGTGTCGGGTCAGCAGCCGTAGAAAAAATCGACAATGCCGGTCAGTCCAATCCATCATCGGCGCCACGCTCACGCGACGGTCGAGCCTCTCGTTCTCGGTGGATGATCGGCTGTCCTCGACGCCGGGATGACGCTCGATTCGCGAATTGAGGTTTATTGTCGTTAAGTTCGATCCAGACATGATTTGGTTCGGCGGTTTGAATATCTGAAATCAGGACGATCGCACGGCAAGGTAACGGGGATTGCAGCAAGAGGAGGTTCCGACAAGATCGGCAGATCGGCCAAGCGTGGTCCTGAGGTGGGCGGTTGAGGTGGCATGATCCTTTGTAACGCCCTTGGCTTTTCCTCGTGACTCCGGCGATTCATCTCCTGCAAGCTCCTGACAATAGCGCGATAGCCCGGGATCGCCGATTCAGTTGGTCGGAAGACCGACGCTATTCCTGCTATGCTATCCCTTTAAACCAGCCCTTCACGAGTCACTACGCCAGCCGAGCCCTCGGCGGCCAGGCTCGCCACACCGGAGCACGAGGAAGCACGTCGATGAAAGTCAATGTCAGTGTAGAGGCTACTGCCCAGGAAATGCGTGAGTTTTTGGGCCTGCCCAACATCCAGCCCCTGCACGATGATGTCATGCAAGCTCTCCGCGACAATATTCAGCGCGGCGTGGTCAATTTAGATGCCCTCAATATGTTTAAGCCGCTGTTACCCACCCAATTCCACTCGATGGAGATGGTGCAGAAGTTCTGGGAAGCAATCGCCAAGGCCAGTGGTTCAGCCAAGGACCTCACCGACAAAAAAGCCAATAGTGCCCAAGAGTCGCGCGACACTGATGCAGTGCGAAGCGGTACCGAAAAACCGTCATAATACTACGGTGTGATCCAGAACGCAGGGCAACGGGGGAGACATGGCGAACAAAATTCTGGTAGTCGACGATGAGCCGAATATCGTGTTGTCCTTGGAATTTCTCATGAAGCAGGCCGGTTTTCAGGTCCGAACCGCTTCGGATGGCGAGGCGGCGCTGGCCGCCGTCACAGCTGATACGCCCGATCTAGTGCTGCTTGATGTGATGATGCCGCGCAAGAACGGTTACGAAGTCTGCCAAGCCATCCGCGCCAACCCGGACTGGAAAGCGGTGCGGATCATCATGTTGACCGCCAAGGGTCGCGAGGTCGAGCGAGAAAAAGGCTTGGCATTGGGCGCGGACGATTACATTACCAAGCCGTTTTCGACCCAGGAAGTCGTCGAACGAGTTCGCGAACTGTTGGCGGAAGCCGGTTGATCCCTGTATGCGCTACCGGACCAAGCTCTGGTTGTTGTGGCTGGTTCCGGTCGTCCTGACACTCGTTTCCCTGGGCTGGCTGGGCTGGCAAATTTCCCAAGCGGTTTCCAACTCCGACCAGCGCGACCCACTGATGCTTTTGCTGATTTTGGCCGCTTTCGCCATCGTCATCGGTGTTACGGCGGTCTGGGCGCTACTCGACTGGAACTGCTTCATTCCTCTTGGCGCTCTGGCCCGGGGCGCTCGCATCATCGCGCGCAGTAATCCGGGCTACGTGTTGGAACTGCCCAAGCAACACTGGTTGGGCCAATTCCCGGCCATGCTACTGGAATTGGGCGAAGCCCTGCACAAGTCCCGTCGCGAGGTGACCGCCGCCACCGCCGCTGCGACCCGGGAGATCGAGGATCAGAAGACTCGTCTGGAAACCGTGTTGCGTGAACTGTCAGAAGGCGTGTTGGTTTGCGACGGTACGGCCCGCATCCTGCTTTACAACCCGGCGGCGGTAAAACTGTTGCCCAATCGCACCCTGTTGGGGTTGGGCCGGTCTCTCTACGATCTGTTAACTCGGGCGCCTATCGAGAGCACCCTGCAATTGCTGAATTACCGCCGCCAAAGCACCGATGGCAACTCCGCCGATGACGATGCTGAGTTCGTCTGCCCCGCCGTGAATGATCAAGCCATGTATCATTGCCGGATCAGCCTATTCCCGGGCATCATCGACCGAGGCGCCGCATTCGTGGTCACGTTCCGCGATATCACCGAGCAGGTGGACCGCTCCGCGATCAAGACCCGCACCGAGGATTTACGTCGACCGCTGGCTAACCTACGAGCAGCAGCTGAAACCGTCATGTTCTTCGGTGACATGGACCAGACGCAACGTGCGGCTTTTCAGAAAATCATTGTCGAAGAAAGCGAGTGTCTCAGCCAACGCTTGCAGGATCTGAGTCTCGATCTGCGCACGTTGTATGCCAACCGCTGGCCGATGAACAATGTCTATTCCGCTGATCTCATCGGCAACGTGATACGTCACCTGGAGCAACGCCATGGGTTGCCGGTCAAGATGGCGGGCACCTCGCTTTGGCTACATATCGATAACCATTCGGTCATGCTGTTGCTCGAATTTCTAGTGGCGCGCCTGCATGACGACGGCATCGGCCGTGATTTCGAGATCGAATGCCTGCTGGGCAATCGCCGGATTTATGTCGACGTTATCTGGGCGGGCGAACCGGTTCCCGCTGATCAACTGGAATGCTGGCTGGACGAAAATGTGCAGGATCTGGTGGGCGCGCACACGGTGGGCGAGGTGCTGGGGCGGCATAACAGTGAGTTGTGGAGCCAGCACCATCGCCGGACCGGTCACTCCCTACTGCGCTTACCGCTACCGGCCTCCGCACACCAGTGGAAGAAACCGACCGAAGCCATCCCGGACCGACCGGAATTCTATGACTTTTCCATTGGCGACGAAGATCGGGCTGAATGGAGTGATTTGCTCGATTACCCGCTGTCGGCGTTGATCTACGTGGTGTTCGATACCGAAACCACTGGGCTGGCGCCTTCCAAGGGCGACGAGATTATCCAGATTGCCGGCGTGCGCATCGTCAACCGTCGCTTGTTGATGGGGGAGAAATTCGATCGGCTGGTTAATCCCGGCAAGCCGATACCCAAGGCTACCATCCGGTTTCATGGCATTACCGACGAGATGGTTCGGGATCAGCCGGGTGGGGATGTGATCTTGCCGCAATTCCACGCTTTCGTCGGCGGCGACCGGACCGTGCTGGTCGCCCATAATGCCGCCTTCGACATGAAGTTCCTCAAGATCAAGGAACAGAAGGGCGGACCCCATTTTGGCAATCCCGTGCTCGATACCCTGCTGCTCTCCGGTTACTTGCACGATTTCACCGACGATCACAACCTGGATGCCATTGCCGACCGGCTCGGGGTGGATGTCCACGACCGCCACAATGCCTTGGGCGATTCCTTGGTCACCGCGCAAGTGTTTCTGAAGCTGCTGGATCTGCTGGAAGCTCAAGGCATTCAAACCCTCGGCCAAGCGCTAGAAGCGTCTGACAAGATGGTTGAAATTCACAAGACACAGGCTAATTTTTAAGCTTCGGGTCCGACGAAATCGCCGTGGCGGCAAGGTCTGAGCCACGATCATGCCTTCCACCTTGAATTATTTCCATGCGGCAACAATCCAAGGAATCCATCATCATTCTGTTCGTGGTCAGTGCGCTGCTACTGAATTATCCGTTCCTCGATCTGTTTGATCGTGCCTGGTTGCCCTTCGGCATTCCGCTGCTTTATCTCTACCTGTATTTGATTTGGCTGGTGATGATCGTGCTGTTGGTCGTGATCGTGGAGCGTTCGGAGATCCGCACACCTGACTCTCCCACGCCCCCTGTCGAAAATACTCCCTCGGTACCAATGGTCGCTGCCGACCGAGGCAATGCCGGAAACGGCCGATCGAGTGATTCCTGATGCTCAGCGATAGCGTCATCATCGCCAGCGCGCTGGCCTATATGGGCGTTTTGTTTGGTATCGCCTACTACGGCGATTATCGTGCCGACACCGGCCGTTCGATCATCGCCAATCCCTATATTTATACTTTGTCCTTGGCGATCTACTGTACCGCCTGGACTTTCTACGGTAGCGTTGGCTTAGCGGCAAAAAGCGGGGTGGATTTTCTGCCGGTTTATCTCGGCCCCACCTTGATGGCGATCCTGTTCTGGTTCGTGCTGCGGCGCATTGTCCGCATCACTAAAGTCCATCGCATCACCTCCATCGCCGATTTTGTTGCCTCTCGCTATGGCAAAAGCGGCTTACTGGCGGGAATGGTGACGGTCATCGTGGTGTTGGGCATCCTGCCTTATATCGCCATCCAACTGAAAGCCATCGCCAGCAGTTTCAGCCTGCTGCGCCAGTACCCGGTCGTGTCGATGGCGACCACCGCCCCGCATCCGGTATGGGCCGATACGACCTTCTATGTGGCGCTGGTGTTGACCCTGTTTGCCATTCTGTTCGGTACCCGCCATATCGACAACACCGAACGCCATGAAGGCATGGTGGCGGCGGTGGCGTTCGAGTCGCTGTTCAAGCTGGTGGCGTTCGTGGCGGTCGGCATCGTGGTCACCTTCGGCGTATTTGGCGGGCCCGGCGATCTGTTCCAACGCGCGGCGACCGATCCGGAATTGGCGGCGTTGATGCGCTTTGAAGTGATACCCGGTGGCTATGGTGGTTGGCTGTCGCTGGTCTTTCTATCGATGATGGCTTTTTTGTTCCTACCCCGGCAATTCCAGGTGCTGGTGGTGGAAAACGTCAATGAAGCCCACATCCGTAAGGCGATCTGGTTGTTTCCGCTGTACCTGTTCGTCATCAATCTATTCGTATTGCCGATCGCTCTGGGTGGGCGGCTGACCTTTGGCAACGGCCAGGTGGATGCCGATATGTTCGTGCTGGCGGTGCCGATGGCGGAGCACATGCCAGACTTGGCGCTGCTCGCGTTTTTGGGTGGGCTCTCTGCTGCCACCAGTATGATTCTGTTCGAGACCGTCACCTTGTCCACCATGGTCTGCAACGATCTGGTGATGCCGATCCTGCTGCGCATCAACCCAAGCTGGCTGGCCAGCCGGACCGATCTTTCGGGGCTGCTGCTCGGTATTCGCCGTGCCGGCATCGCGGGATTGATCCTGCTGGGGTACCTGTATTTCCGATTTGTCGCTGAATCCTACGCGCTAGTGGCGAGCGGCTTGGTGTCCTTTGCCGCTGCTGCCCAGTTCGCGCCGCCGATCCTGATGGGCCTGTTCTGGAAACGGGCAAACCGCCGAGGTGCATTGTTTGGTCTGAGCGGCGGTTTCCTGGTGTGGGCTTACACCCTGCTGCTTCCCGCCATGGCCCGCTCCGGTTGGATCGGTGCCAGCTTCATCGAACAGGGGCCATTCGGATTGGAGTTGCTCAGGCCTTACGCGCTGTTCGATCTCGACCAGCTCGACCCTTACATGCATGCGGTGTTCTGGAGCATGTTGGTCAACATCGGCGGGCTGGTGTTCGGCTCGCTGCTGACCCGGCCTGATCCCATTGAGCAGATCCAGGCCAGCCAGTTCGTCAACATCTTCGAACGCGAGCGCCACGATGGCGACTCCCTGCTGTGGCGTGGCGTGGCGGAAACGACTGACCTGTACGATCTGCTGGCTCGTTTTCTCGGCCCGCAACGGGCGAGCGAAGCCTTCGACCGCTATGCGCAGCAGCACGGCGGCTATCCGCTGCAAGCCGACTCGCGGCTGATTCACTACACCGAACGACTATTGGCGGGCGCGATCGGCGCGGCATCGGCCCGGGTCATGATTTCCTCGATTGTGATGGGCGAAGTGCTGAGTATCGAGGAGGTGATGACCATTCTCGACGAAAGTACCCAGGTCATCGAATACAGTCGCCGGCTGGAGCAGAAATCCCAAGAGTTGGAAGAAGCTTCCGCTGAATTGCGCGAAGCCAACAACCGACTCCGGGAACTGGATCGGCTGAAGGACGAATTCATTTCCACCGTCACCCACGAATTGCGCACACCGCTGACCTCGATTCGGGCTTTTTCAGAAATCCTGCTCGCCAACCCCGATATGGAGGTGGAGCAACGCGGCAAATTCCTCGCCATCATTGTCAAGGAAAGCGAGCGGTTGACCCGGCTGATCAATCAAGTGTTGGATATGGCCAAGATCGATTCCGGCCGGATCGATTGGCACATTGCCGATCTCGATCTGCGAGAGCTGATCGAGGATGCCGTCAATTCCACCCGCCAGCTCTTCAACGACAAGGCGGTGGCCTTGCGCGAGGAACTGGGCGACAAACCGGTGATCATCGCCGGCGATCACGACCGGCTGATCCAGGTGATCATCAATTTGCTGTCGAACGCCGTGAAATTCTGTTCCGACCAAGGCGGTGAAGTGACTATCCAGCTGTACCCGCTGGCCCATCGCTGGCGTATCACGGTGATCGATAACGGCCCCGGGATCGCCGCCGATCAACACCAGTTAATCTTTGAAAAATTCCATCAGGTTACGGATGCCCACGCCGGCAAACCGAAAGGCACCGGGCTGGGATTGCCGATCAGCCAGAAAATCGTCGAACACCACGGTGGAAGTATCTGGGTAGAGAGCGAGCCTGGCCAGGGTGCCACTTTTATCGTCGATTTACCCGGAAAGCCGCACGCCGACTGGGAAACGGAGCGATAGCTTCCCTCGTTTACCCGCGAGCGAAGGGGAGTGAAGGGTTATCTTTGCGGTATCGATCCAGGGAATTGTCCGACGATGAAAGCCTATCTCGATCTGTTGCAGCGGGTGCTGGATGCAGGCGTCCGCAAACAGGACCGGACCGGGGTCGGGACTTTGAGCGTGTTCGCCGCCCAACTGCGTTTCGATTTGCGGGCAGGCTTTCCGCTGGTGACGACCAAGAAACTGCACTTGCGTTCGATCGTGCACGAGCTGCTGTGGTTTCTGCGCGGCGACACCAACTTGCGGTATCTGCACGAACATGGCGTGACGATCTGGGACGAATGGGCCGACACAAACGGCGATCTGGGGCCGATCTACGGCAAGCAATGGCGAGATTGGGAAGCGCTGGATGGTCGCCACATCGATCAGCTCGCCAACGCCATCGATTTGCTGCGGCGCGACCCCAATTCGCGGCGCATCGTGGTGTCGGCGTGGAATGTGGGCGAGTTGGAACGGATGCGGCTGCTCCCTTGCCATGTGATGTTTCAGTTCTACGTCGCCAACGGTGAATTGTCCTGTCAGTTGTACCAGCGCAGCGCCGATCTCTTTCTCGGCGTGCCGTTCAATATCGCCAGCTACGCCCTGCTGACCCACTTGGTCGCACAACAGGCCAATTTGGGAGTGGGCGAGTTCATCTGGACCGGCGGCGATTGCCATCTGTATTTAAATCATCTGGAGCAAGCCCGCTTGCAACTAAGCCGGGAGCCTTTCCCACCGCCGCAACTGGCGATTCGCCGCCGCCCCGAATCGTTGGCCGATTATCGATACGAAGATTTCGAGATTCTCGATTATCGAGCCCATCCGGCGATCAAGGCGTTGGTGGCGATTTAGCGTCGTATTTTGGCGTTCGCCTGATTTTCACGGCGTACACAGATAAGGATTGGATAAAGGCTCGTATAGTGATCCTCAAATTGCCAAGCGAACGCTTTTTATAATATTTTTTGGCACTTGGCGTTTGAACGTCCGTGATATTTTTTTGCTTTCCAATGTCTCTTGATAGATGATGCAATTGTCGGACAGCATCGGATAGCCGGTACATTCCAGATCAAACGGTGCTACCCAGTCATGTTGCAACGCAAAATAAACGAACAATACAGGAGTTTCGCGGTGAATATCGACAAAATAATCGACCGCCATTATGCGGCAAACCTGTTGGCGTTGCAGTGCACGCTGCGGGTCGGTGGGCTGCTAGGCATCGGCTTCATCGGTGCGATCCGCAAGGCATTGGATACCTATCTGCTCTATCTGCGCCACGGCGCGGAATACGCGAAGAACGCCCGGCCAGATGATCCGCCTGAGAAATGGGTGGTGTTCTATGCTGACGCCATGAGCGAACACGTCGATAAATCCTGGCAGGATTACCGCAATAACTTGCAGATTTTATTGTTAACTCAAGACGAAGCGCTGATTTGGATCGGTAAGATCGACAGGGTCCTAGCCGCTGCTTGAGGGATGGTTTGTCGCCAGGTCACGACAGCTGTCGGAAGTGGTTGGGCTTTCGCGACCGATGCCTGGACGAGCACTGTAACGATTTTCATTGATATTCTTGCGTTGGAATGCCCATTCGCACCGAATACGTTGCGCCTTGTCCGCGTGATTCATCGATCCGCAGACTTGCGGCGACGATTTGTTTTCGCCAGGGAACGGATTGATCCCGAGTCAGCTGCATCCAAAATCGTTCAAATAAAATCCGGGCTAGATTTTCGACGGTGATGTTGTCCACATCCAACACCGCCACTTCGTCAATGGGCAGCACGTAGCGTTTGCCGCATAATCGAAAGGCATATTCGTCATTGGAGCCAGACAAGGGTTCTAACCACGGATTGTCGCCGGCAACCAGCACTTTTTCGTCCCAGGCATTACAAACCGACCGTAGCACCTGCTTGAATGCTTTATAGCTGAGCATTTGCGACAACACCGGTTCGGTCAGCTCCACCTCCAGCTCGACTTCGTAGTTGTGACCGTGCAAGCGTTCCTTGCTGCCATCGGGAAATACAGTCATGTGGGCTGCGGAAAATTTCAGATTGTCCTTGCGGATATGGATCTTCCAGCTCCGCTGATCTGGTCCGCTCATGGATGTTCCTCCATTGGATGAATCGGTCGTGCCGCCGTTGAATCTCCCAGCAGCGCGTTAAAGCCTCGCCATGATGACGTAGAGTGTAGCGGTTTTCCACCAATCTCCGGCAATTGGCACAGTCGATTTATTCCACTCGCTCAACCACCGCGCATAAGTCCATCGAGGTCATCCGGTTCTACGAACAGTGATTCCGAGCAATTTGCTTGGCTGTGATGCAATATAATTACATGGGTAAATGAATCTTGGTGATTGATCGCCGGAATGGATTCGGAGTAGCCAAAGAATCGTTGCCGAACATGATCTTGCCCACGCGATTCTGCCGCCTTGGGCGGCTCGCGGTTTTAAGGCGCCTTTGAGGCGCTCTCCAATAAAGCCCATGATAAAATAGAAGAATATTTACTCTTAAGGATGGGATGGTGTTCGATCAATTTGAGACAGTCAGTTGTTCTTCATCTCCCGCAGCCGCCAATCTCCTTTACCTTCCCGGTGCTGGATACTGGTTTGGTCAAAATCGCCTAGCCAATGACCGGCAATACCAGCGAAGCCGCCATGTTTCGACCGTCTCTTCTCCATCGTGCTGGATTGCTTGCGTCAATATCTCGCCGTACAGTTGCCCAACTTCCCCTTGGCGAGCGGCCTGCCTCAACCCGGTGCTTCCCCGCGTCTCAACCCGGTGTTTCAGGCAGCATCCTAGCCCAACAGAGAGGGTGTACAGCCGTAAAAATGGCACTATCATCAAGTGTGAGAATTTTAGTGGGATTTTCCAACTTATCGGGAAAACTTATCGCCCCACGAGCCCGTTTCCGATGGCTATCGGGCATCCACGAATGAGCCGCTCGTCGCTGCTAGCACTGAAAAACTCCGCATTAAGGAGTATCTTTATGGGGAAGCTTCAAGCCGCTGTGCGTGTTATCGCCGGCTTGAAGTGGGAAGGCCGCCGGCCTAGGCTCGGCTGGTGGCGGTATCCAAGCCAATCCCGCTGGAACCTTCAGCGTCCGGCGGTGGAATGGAGACAGGTTCATGCTGACCAGGACATTACTCCGACTGACCCTCTTGGCCGGGTTAGCGTTACCGTTGTGCGCTTTCGCTTTGGGTGTCGGTCCGCTCGCAGTGCATTCGGTCCTCAATCAGAACTTTGAGGCTGACATTCCACTGATCGCCAATAATCCTGGCGAGTTGATGGGGTTGACCGTTCGAATTCCTCGCCAGCAGGACTTTGATCAGGCTGGAGTCGAGCGTTTGGATTTTTTCTCAAAGCTGCGCTTCGCGGTCGAAACGCCGGCTGGAGGGCCAAACCGCATCAAAGTCAGCTCTATCGAACCGATTCGCGAGCCGAATTTCAACCTGTTGTTGGAATTGGTTTGGCCGCGCGGGCGGCTGATCCGCGAGTTCACCATCCAGGTTGACCCAGAGCTCTATACCAACCGTTATCAGCCGCCACCGCCGCCACAACCTGTCGAAGTTTCTCCTCCGGCTGTTGCCCCTGTCGCTGCCGCACCGCGTCCAGCGCTCGATTTGCCGCCAGCTCCGTCAGTCAGCTTCGAGGGGGGCTCGACCTATGGACCCGTCCGGCCAGGCGAAACCCTGATGGCGGTGGCCAGTCAGGTTCGACCCTCGACGGCGGTCAGTGTGCCGCAGATGATGTCGATTTTGCTGGCGGGCAACCCAGAAGCGTTCGCTAATGGAAATCCCAATTTATTGCGAAGGGGGACGACACTTAAGGTACCAACCGCGCAAGCTTTAGGAGTGCAAGGTGCGTCCGCGCCGACCGTGGCGGCGGCGACCTCAACTCCGCCTCCGGTTGAAACCGAGATGGCTGAACCATCGGCGAAAGCCGTTTTGCCGATGGCGAGTCCGCCAGTAGCCGCCGCTACTCTGGAGCCCGTTACACCGCCGTCCTCGGCCACGTCCGACAGCCCGGCACCGTCTCCCCCCTTGGCAGCGCCTTCGATCACATCACCGGGTGAACAGCCATCGGAGATTGTCCCGCAAGCGGCTCTCCCGCAAACGGCTGCTCCACCCGCGGCTCTCCCACAAGCGGAACTCTCACCGCCATCTTCCACAGCTGTTCCTTCCGGCACCGCCGTGACGCCTGGCGCTGCTGCAACGCCCGACACCGCCGCGACGCCCGCTGGTACTCCCACCGGCGCCGCACCGCAGGAACAGCCACCCGCAAAGGCAGCTTCTCCCACCCCGCCTGTCAAGCCGCCGCAACCTGTGGTGGAAACCGAGGCTAGTTGGATGACTAATCCGGTGGTCTGGGTTGCCATATTGCTGATCTTATTGGCTATATCGACAATCGTGCTATTGCCCTTGCTGCGGCGTCCCGCTCCTGCCAAACAGGCGATGGAACCGGCTGATTATTCTTCCGCTGCTAAGTCAGCGGCCGAGCCGGCGGTGGCTTCGTTGGGCCAGAGCCAAATTCCCGAGAGTCCCACCCGGCCGCTGATGACCGCCACCGGAGCGCCGACCACAGCCGCTGCGGTACCACCCGCTCCAGCAGTAGCCAAACCTGAATCCAAGTCAGTTATCGAATTACTGAAGGACATCGATTCTGGCGTTGGCGATTTGTCTTCAACGATCGGTGGCAAAGGTACTACCCCAAGCATCGACAGACGTATCCCGCTACCTGATACCGAGCCAGCTACCATGCCTGAAACCCGCAGGCCAGCCGTTTCTCCTCTAGCTATGCCGCTGGCAAAGCCGGAAGAACCATCGGTGCTGACCAAATTGCCTTCCGAATTGCAGATGGATGGCTTGGATTTCGACTTCGGCGATCTGGGCTTGCAACAAACTGGCTCACAATCGGCTGATCTGCCACCGCTCGAAATCAAGCCAACCGCACCCGGCGGCCGCAGGTTTGCTGGGTTACCTGCTGGTCTCGACAAACCCGAGCCGGTGACCGAGCCTGCTTCCATGTCTTCTATCTCGGCCATCTTGTCCGCCCAGCCTGTCGATGATCAAACTGCCTCTCTAGCAACACAGCCTACCTCGCTGGCCGATCAGATATTCGATCTTGATGGGAAGCCTTCAGCCTCCTTGCGGCAGGACGAACTGCCGCCGCTGGAAATGAAGCAAGTCGCTCCCGATCCAGGGATTGCTATCGGTCTACCCGCTAGTTTCAATAAGCCAGAACCCGCAACCGAGCCCGCTTCCATCGGCTACGGTCAAACTGCTTCCAGACAGGTAAAGACCCCTTCAGTGTCCGACCATCAATTCGATTTCGCCGATGTCACCCAGGAAATCGGACAGCAGGCGAGCGATCTTTCTCTGCGGTTGGACGAGGACTTACATAACTTTGGCGATCAGACTCTCAACCTGGGCAAGATGGAAATCAAATTGCCCGAGGAGAGAGACTCGACCATCGATTACATGGAAACCAAGCTGGATCTGGCGGCAGCCTATCTGGACATGGGAGATCAGATGGGAGCCCGCAGCTTACTGGAGGAAGTGCTGCTGGAAGGTGATACCTCCCAAAAACAGCGAGCCACGGAATTGCTCAAGCAAAAGGGTTGATCATTCCCGCGTTGCCACAAGCCGCTCCGTCAAGGAGCAGCTTGTGGCATTTGAGTTAACGCGTCCGGCCGGTAGTAACCGTATCTGCCAAGGCGAGCGCCTGATCGGCTGTGCCTCGTTGCGTGAGGCGAGTGATCGTTCCAGCCGGCAACCACACCATGGTGCCGGCAGGTAATGGAGTTCGGCCTGCTTGCGCCGCGTTGCTCCAAGCTTGGTTCAAGCTGTTCAATTCCCAGAGAGCGACTTCGTAATAGCTTGCCAGGGTGTCGGTGGAAACAGTTTGCCGGAGCCGGACCCGGTCTAGATTCAAAGGCGATTCGTAATTGATGCCTTCCGGGAAGAAGCGTTGAGGATTCCGAGCAATATTGCGGGCCGCCAAGAATTCGGCGTAAAAATTGCGCGAGGCAAAGCCAAATCCGGGGCCGGAATAATTCCGTGCAATCGCGACGAAATTGTCGCCGAACGTCGCGCGTGCCCGTTTCATGCCGCCTACTCCATGATTGTAGGAGGTCAGTGCGAGCGGCCATGTTTCCAAGCTGTCGTAGGCGTTGCGTAGATAGCGGGATGCGCCTTGCGCCGAGGCTACGGGGTCACGCCGTTCGTCCACAGCCGCGTTCAACATCCCAAAATGCCGTGCGGTGCCTGGCATGAATTGCCACATACCCACCGCCCCGACCGAAGAAGCCGCATGATTTTGAAATGAAGATTCAACATGCGGCAGATAAGCCAGATCTTCGGGCAAACCGGCTTCGCGGAATACGCTGCGGAAAGCCGCATCATAGCGGCCGCTGATTTCGAGACCGCGCTTGAATCGTTCGCGCATGCCACGCTGGCTGCGCAACCGGTCACTGGCGCCGATCAGACCGCCGGGACCGCTGCTGCTGGCCTTGATATGGTTCACCAGCGCTTGCTCGGCGGGCGTCAGTGGCGCGTTGGCAGCAGTTTTATATTCCGTTTGACGCAAGAGGTCAGTCAGGATTTCGATGTGCTCCTTGACGAAATTCTTTTGCTCAGCGGTTTGGGTTTCGCCGACTGGGCCGGGCAAGGTGAGAACGCCGTAAACGATATCCAAATAACGATCATCGTGCAGCGCGACCTGATGGCGTCCCCAAGTCGAGTAGACCTTCTGCCAGAACGCAACCTGGGGCTGGAGTTCCGCAGGTGCTGGAAATTCGGCGTCAGAGGGCGCCGTGAGCGGCGGAAGTTTGGCGGTCGGTGGTGCCGGTTGCGTGGCACAGGCAGCCAGCATCAACATCACCAAAAAGGTCAGGAATCCGCGCATTTGGGGTCGCATGGACGGTTTCTCCCTCGTAGTTTGATTAGAATCAATCGTGAAACGGATTGCGAATTGTTCGAAAATGTGGCTTCAAGGAGCCAGAATGCCCGAAAAGTTCAACGGCCAGCGGCCATCGCCGCCCGGCGGTCCCAGCAGGCCCATCGCCTGCTGCAAGGCGCGATTACCAGGGTCGCGCAATGCGGCATGGCCAGCAAGCCGGTAGCGGCCATCGGGCGACAGGTTCAAAGTACCTTCTACTGCCAATGGCGCGTTGTTGTCCTTGATCTTCCCCTGAATCTCTTTGGCATCTTGCGAATCGAATCGGATCTCGTAATCGCCGAGATTCAGAGGCTGGCCTAGGTTGACCCGCAGGTTTAGCATGCGGACAGTTCCAAGGGCCGCCAATGGCCGGCCGGCCGCGTTCAGGTCAAGCTCGTGCAGATCGAGTTCCGTGATCCCGTCGAATGGTAAATTTACCGCTCCGACCAGGTTGCCAAGCCGGCTTAATGGTAGACGGCCGGTCAGGTCTCGGAGGCGGGTAAGTTGATTCAATCCTATTGCCGCGTGTCCGGTGAGTTTAATCTCCGGATCGGTGGTTTTTAGGCTGAATTCGAGCCGTCCAACGAACAAGGCCAGTGGGAGCCAGCGCCACGCAATCCGTTCGATACGGACACCGCGCCATCGAACTCCTTGCATCGCGCCTTCGATGACCGAGCCTTCGATCCCCTGTACGCTAAAGCCGGCCAGACGCGTCCCGATCCGGTCGGTCAGCAGGGTGGCAGGGGCTTGTAGCAGTAAAAATAGCAGAAAAGCCGTTAGCCCCAACAACACATAACCTGAAATGCGTTTCATGGCCGACGCCCCAGAACGACTCGGGCATTCACCAGCGCCGGTGCATCGGTGCGGTCCACGTTCAGGCTGATGATCGCAATAGCCTGATCGCGTTCCAAGGCACTGAGCCAGGGGATCAGTTTGTCAAATTCGGCCCCGTCCAGCTGGGCACTGAGCTTGTCGTCACCCTGGGGCGCGACTCGCTTCAAGGCAGCTCCCAGCCCTGCCGCTCGCGCGGTTTGATCGACCAGAGTCAGCAAGGAGCGGTTATCGGCCACGGGGCGCGCGGCTTCGGCGCCGCCCAAGCGTTTGATCTCCTCGGCCGCTTGCCGCATCCAGGCCAGGTCGGCGCGTCGCTCGGCAACGCTTTGACGGAGTCGGCGATCACTGTTACGCAGCGGTTCCCACGCTAGAACGTACGACAGCAACATCATGACCAGGACCGTTCCGACCACGATCAAACCGCGTTCGCGAGCGCCGAGATTTTCCCACCAGGCCTTCATGATGATGATTTCTTCAGGGTAATCTTGCTTTCCACTTGCCCTTCCCGCTGGGTCGTGCGCATCTCGGTTTGCAATCCGGGCTGTTGATTGAGCTGCTGTCGGAGTTGGTCCAAGGTGGCTGGGTCGCCGCCTTGCAAGGATAAATCCAACTGGCCGTCTCGATAGCTGAAACCACGCAGGGTGATTGCCGGATAACGAACGAGTGATTGCCCACCACGCTCTAGTAAATCAAGAAATGTGCCACCACCTGCGCTATTCGGGCGTAATTCACGCAAATGGGCGTCCAATTGTACCTTGGGATTGACAATCCGGGTGGAGCCGGGTATGGCAGCTTTGTACACACGCTCCATTTCGACCCCTAGCGATGCAAATTCCTGGCGCAGCCGCCAACCTTCGTAAGCAAACACGCCGACCTGTAACAGCAACCACAATCCCGCTAACGTGGCCGTCACTCGCCAGGGTCTCAGCCAGCGACCCCACTGCGTCTGCCGGCTGTGGGAGCCCTGTAGCAAATTAAGAACCGCTCCAGACTGATAAGTCATCGCGAACAGTCGCAGGGGTTCGGATGGGTCGGTTTCGACATGGTGTTCGAGTGCGACGACGGCGGACTTGGCAAATTCGGTCGCGGCATTCCCCCAGATGCACAATCGGTGCGGCTTGGCATCGCCGGCAGCGGCCAGGACTTCGTTAAGCAACAGCCCCAAGGCATCCTGTTCCGTGGCGAAACCCTCCCAACGTCCGGTCCGCACGATCGCCCGCCGATTTTCCAGGAAAACGCTCCAATCACCTTCTTGCCAGGGCAATAATAGAGGTTCCGGTACCATTGCGGCCGGAGTCGATCCGCTGTGATCGCAAGCCTCCAGCCAGGCGCGCAGCGTGTCGTGAGCGATCACCGCCACCGGTAGCCGGTTGTCGTCCAGCGTATTGCCCAACGCGAAGTGCAGTGCCTCGATTTCCTCGGCCAGTTGGTCTTCCAAGGCGTAGGGGACAGCTCGCGCCCAAGTGGAACGCTTGCGGCTGGGCATGGCCACTTGGTGTAGGATGATCGCTTCACCCGGTGCGACCAGAATCCGCCGGACGCCACTGGTTTCCGCAGCTAACTCGGGCAAAGTGCCGCGGCGGATCTCGCCATCTGGTCGGAGCCATTCGGCCTGGTCGAGGGAAAGCAATCGGAAAAAAACCGGTTGGGCGGGCAAGGTCGTTTTAATCCTGGTTGCCAAAACTGCGCCGCAGAACGCGGACGCCATCTTCTTCGCGATACAAGATACTGTATAACATCGCGTGGCCGTCGCCCACCCGCGCTTCGGCCCGTAGTAAAAAATGCTGACTGTCGACGCTGAGTTGGGCTTTTAGTGACGCGTCTACGGTCAGTTTCGCAGCGCTCAGAAAGTCGTCCACGGTCTTGTATCCGTCATCGGGTCGATCTTCAAGCAGGTGCTCCAAGTCTTTGGGATCTTGATCGTTGGCCAGGGCGGCCAGCACCCGTACCGGGGCCGTATTGACATTCAGCGGCGTGTTGGAAGGCAAGACGCAAACCAGGGGCGCCAGCTTGTCATAGACCTCCGAATCCACGCCCTTGATCAGCCGTAACTCCGTTACGCTGTACAGGAAACGGTTGGCCGCTAGATAGGAGGGGGTTCGAACGCTGTAATCGCTGTCCTCGGCGCCATCCGGAAAGAGCGGATCCTGATCCGGGTCGATCCAATCCACGATAGCCTGCGCCAGCTCCGGTTTGAGTTCGAGACCCGTCAACAAGCGTTGCAGGACTCGGAATTGCGTTTCGTTCAGGCGGGCCTTCCCGGATTTGGTCGATTCGTTGGAATCACGAGTGCCTGTGGTGTTGGCCGGTTTCGGTGTCGCTGGCGGTGATTTTGAGTCGGCCGGTTGGTCGTCGGCCTGATCCTGATCCTGATCCTGATCCTGATCCTGATTCGCCGATTTGCCATCTTTTTCTGGCTGTTTTTTGGGGTCCGTGGTGTCGGACGAGGTAGTCGATGCGGGTTGCCACAGGTTGTTAAGATTAAAACAGCCTTGCAAATCGCGCATGGTGATTGCCAGAACGCCACCTTGGATCGACAGCGCCGACGACGGTGGATTAGCCCACGCCTCGCCAGGGTGATCGGTTTCGTTCTGCTTGCGATCGCGCGCCAAGGCAAGCATCGCCCACTGTTCAGCCCCAAGCGTGTACAATCGGGCCTGCTGCTGGTGTTGGAGCACGGTGCTCCGCCGGATGGCAATTTGCTGCAAAGCCGCTAGGCTGGTCGCGGTGACGCTGGCCAGAAAGACAATCAGCAGGACTGTGATCAAGGCAACGCCCGCTTGCCCGTGATCGACGCGATGATCCATGGTGGACGGCGGGTCGGAGCGCGGGGTGTCAGCCGGGCAGGGGTAGCAAACGAGTGATTTCACCCCAATCCTCTAGCGTCAGGCCGATTTCTACTGCCCGAGGCAGCGAATCAGCAGGCTTCTGTTGATCGGTCTCGGTTTCGTGGGGTGGCGGCCAATCGTTTCGCCAATCTTCCTGATCGAGGAATCGGACCCGGAATTCTCGCACCCGATCCAGCAGCAGCGTTTCGTGCGGTTCGGTCAGACCGCCTCGGTCGAGCGTGTCCCAGTACCGCCGCCATAATCGACCATCCCGAAACCGATAGGTGACCCGCTGCAAATTGGCGCGCGATTGCTCGAGCGGATTGTCCCAACCGGCGCGGGTCAGAGTCAACCGATCACTGGCTAGTTCGCCACCGACCAGGGCGGCCTGAGGTTCACCGTATTCGTCGCGGATACCGCGCGGTACGGTCTGCTCGATGTCTTGCTCCAGCCGAAAAACCGCCAGTTGCACGGCTGCCAGTCGCCGGGTTTGCTCTTCCACAGCGGCGCGGGTAAACAGCACATTGCGCAAACCGCTATAGGCGGCAATGGACATGATGGCGAATACCGCCAACGCAACCAGCAATTCCAGCAAAGTGAAACCGCGTGCTGGGTCGTTCATGGCAGATGGGAGGAGGCTTGAGGCGAGGTCTTGGACGATCGAGCTTTCGACGACTGGTTTTCCGAAGGTTTTTTCGGGGAAGCGGGGTCGGTGGATGGCTCGTCGGGTGGTGGCCGACCCTTGAAGGCCACCAGCGTGCTGAGTGCGGGGCTGTTCTCGTCGGTGCGGACCGCGACTTCCAGGCGCGATAGATCGGAATCGTTCGTTTTTTGGAATCGTGCTTCCCAGCGCCAGACGCGGTTAGCCAACTCGGCACGGCCTCGGCGAGAGCCTTCGTTGGGCCAAGGCTTGGGATCCAGCAACAGTTCGTTGACTTTGTTGAGGGCCACCCAACCGGCGAAGGTCTGATCGCGCAGATCACCGATCGTGTTGACGCTCTGGGTGGCGACGCTGATGATGGCCCCCATGGCAATAGCCAGCACCGCTAGCGCCACTAGCACTTCCAACAGCGTGAATCCAGTCAAGTGCCTCATCGCGTCACTAGCCCCACGGTCAACCGACCCAGCGCGTCGCCGGACACCCGATAGAGCGGCGGATCCGGACCCGGCTCGTCGACGAGGCCAAAAACGGCGACGAATTCCGTGGCCTCACCGCTGGCCAGCAACAGCACTTGTGGCGATCCACCCGCATTTTGCAAGGCAACGGGTCGCCCTTCGATCCAGAGTTTGAGTTCGATCTCAGCGGGTAGTTGACGTTGGATCAGGGCGTTGGCGGCGGTTAGCGACTGCCAAGCGCCCTTTTCACCCTGGCGCAGAATGGCGTAGCCGGTGCGGGAGAAACGGACACCGCGCGAATCGCCACTCAGGGTGGCTTCTTGTTGGTGGAGCTGGATCAGTGCCGCCAAGCGCTGGCCTTCCTCCGCCAACCGCTCCTTGGGTCCGCCACCGACCGAGAGCAGGGCAAGGCTGGTAATGATGCCGATCAGGACCAGCACGACCATCACTTCCAGCAATGTGAAACCGCGCGCCGGCCCGGTCATTTCGGCGCCTTGCCGCGTGCGGTCTAGTCGTCCAGATTCCAGTTGCCGATGTCGGCGTCCACGCTTTCTCCTCCCGGTTGTCCGTCGGCACCCAGCGAATAAATATCGATGTCGCCGTGCTGGCCGGGGCTGAGATACTGGTAGGGCTTGCCCCAGGGATCCTTGGGTAGCTTGTCCAGATACCCACCCTCCTGCCAATGTGTCGCGTCAGCGGGTTTTTGCACCAGTGCTTCCAAGCCCTGTTCCGTGGTCGGGTAGCGGAAATTGTGCAGGCGGTATAAATCCAGCTGATTTTTCAGCACCCGAATATCCTGCTTGGCTTTGACGATCCGAGCTTTGTCGGGATTGTCCATGATGCGTGGGACCACCACGGCTGCCAGGATGCTGAGAATGACCACGACGACCATGACTTCGATCAGGGTAAAACCGCGTGAGCGGGTCACCCCGTTGTTCCGGCGCGAGCGGCAGATAGCGGACAGTGTAGTAGGCATCGCGAACCTCCAGAATCCAGACGTGGGGCTGTCCAAGGGAGAGCAAACCGCTCAGGCGCGGCCGAGTCGGTACAGGGCGACTTCGCCAAGCAGATTCGGCCACAGTCGCGGCCCGATCCGAGCGCGATGGGCATAATCCAGCACCGTGCGTTGCAAGATATCGATCCGCTTGCGCCGGCACAGTTCCTCGAAATCCCGAATGGTGAACAAGTGGACGTTGGGTGTATCGTACCACTGATAAGGCAGGGTTTTACCGACCGGCATCAGGCCCTGCAAGGCAATTTGCAGCCGGTAGCGCCAGAAGCCGAAGTTAGGAAAGGTCACGATGCCTTGCCGACCCACCCGTAGCATTTCGTCGAGTAGCGCCTCGGTGTGCCGGACCGCCTGCAAGGTCTGAGTCATGATGACGTAATCGAAGCTGCTATCGCCAAAATCCGCCAGTCCCGCTTCCAGGTCAGTGTGAATGACGTTGATCCCGGTTTGGATACACTTGAGGATATTGGCGGTATCGATTTCCAGGCCATAACCGTTGACTTGACGGTGCGTATGCAGATAAGCCAGCAGCTCGCCATCGCCGCAACCCAGATCCAGCACCCGCGTGCCGGAGCGGATCCAATCACCGATGAGTTCCAATTCAGGCCGCATGGCCATTCACCTCGCAGGCGATCCGCGTCAGATAGCCGCGTAAGATTTCGTGATAAAGCGGAATCGGCATCAGGAAAGCGTCGTGACCGTATTCGGACGGGATTTCGGCATAGCTGACCTTGCGGTTGGCCCGCACTAAGGCGCGGACGATCTCGCGCGAGCGCGCCGGCGCGAACCGCCAGTCGCTGGTGAAGGAGATCACCAAAAACTCTGCCTGGGTCCGGTGGAATGCGGCTGATAAATCCTGATCGAAGCTCGCCGCCGGATCAAAATAGTCCAATGTCTTGGTCATCAGCAGATAGGTGTTGGCGTCGAAGCGATCCACGAAAGCGCGGCCCTGATGGCGCAAATAACTCTCCACCTGAAATTCGGTGTCGAAATTGAAGTGAAAATTGGGTGTGCCCTCGCGCATCTCGCGGCCGAATTTGGCCCGCATCCCTTCGTCGGACAAGTAGGTGATATGCCCCAGCATCCGGGCGATCATCAACCCGCGACGAGGGACCACGCCGAACTCGTAATAGTGGCCGTGGTGAAAATCGGGGTCGGACAAGATCGCCTGTCGCGCTACTTCGTTGAAAGCAATGTTCTGCGCCGACAGGCGTGGCGCGGCGGCGATCACTAGCGAGTGGCGTATCCGCTCGGGAAACGCGATGGCCCATTGCATGGCTTGCATTCCGCCGAGGCTGCCACCGATGACCGCCGCCCAGCGCTGGATGCCGAGCCGGTCGGCCAATCGAGCCTGGCTGCGGACCCAATCCTTGACGGTGACGATGGGGAAGTCTGGCCCGTAAGGTTTGCGGGTATCCGAGTTGATGGTCGTCGGACCGGTAGAGCCCTTGCAACCGCCCAGGTTATTGCAGCACACCACGAAGAACTCGCGAGTATCGATGGGTTTGCCGGGACCGATGCAGTTGTCCCACCAACCGGGTTTGGCCGGGTCAGCACCCTCATGATAGCCGGCAGTATGGTGATCGCCCGACAACGCGTGACAGATGAGCACGGCGTTGCTGCTATCGGCGTTCAGGGTGCCGTAGGTTTCGTAAACTATTTCGTATTCCGCCAGCGACCGGCCGCAGTCCAGCGCCAGCGGCTCCGCGAAATGCGCGGTTTGGGGAATGACCAAACCGACGGAATCGGAGGGAAAAGTGTGCGGCATAGTTGTCCGAGACGTAGAGTTGTATCCGTTGAGAACGGTGCAAATAAACGAGGGGGTTTAGTCTAATGGGTGCCGGATTTGGCGGCAATGGGACGCGATATTTAGTAAATAAATTTATTTTTCAAATTGTTGGGTAGGTTAAATCATTCGAGGATGTTGCCGGCGCGACTGGCGGCTTGATGCCTGGCGGCAGGCGATGCGGGGCAGCGACGCGCAACCGCTTGTCACGGCCGGTCTCGCCGGCCAGCAGGGTCACTTGGCTTTTTGCCACTCCGAACAGCTCTGCCAAAAATGTCCTTAGATGAGCGTTGGCTTTGCCGTCCACTGGCGGCGCGGCGATGCGGAGGCATATCCGATCGCCGCGCGGTTCCAGCCATTCATCGCGGTGGGCGCGCGGTTGCGCTCGAACCTGGAGAATCAGATCGGCGCCGTCCCAACGGTACCATCCGGCGGCCATCGTCTCAGCCGGCTCCGGTCCAAAAGGAGAGAAGGTCCAGCAACAGTAGATTGATGGTGATGAGCGCTACGATCACAAGCATCGGCGACAGATCCACGCCGGCGATCGGCGGCAATAACCGTCGAGCGGGGCGCAACAGCGGGCCGGTCAATTGAGTGAGCAAGCGCGCCGCCGGATGATAGGGATCGGGATTGAGCCAGCTCAACACTGCCTGAATCACCACGCCCCACAGATAGATGTTAATCAACAGTTTAAGTAGTTCCACTACGGTCAGTAGCAACAGGCCACCGATGCCGACGTCCCGGCCGAGCAGCAGGGTGACCAGAGTGACTTCGACCCACTGCAAGGCGAAGATGAGAAGCAACGACGCTAGATCTAGACCTCGATATCCGGGAACAATCCGTCGCAAGGGGAGTAGGGGAGGGTTGGTGATGCGGACCAGGAATTGGACCAGAGGGTTGTAGAAATCGGCGCGCACGCATTGCAACAGGAAACGTAGCATCACCGCCAGGATGTAAAAGCCGAACAAAGTCTGAACCAGGAAAATGATGGCGGTCACGGCTGTTCCCCTAATAAATCACCCAGCTCGCGAGCGCGGCTTCGAGCGGCTTCGAGCGCCTGGGCCAGCAGTGTTTCGAGACCACCTTCGCGCAGGATCGACAGGGCACGCTCGGTGGTCCCACCCGGTGAAGTAACCCGAGCTCGCAGGATGGCGGGGCTTTCGACGCTTTCCAGCGCCATTTTGGCTGCACCGAAAGCCGTTTGCAGAGTCAGCAGTCGGGCGTTATCGGCGTCCAGACCGAGATCGAGCGCGGTGCGTTCCAGGGCTTCCATGATCAAGAAGAAATAGGCCGGACCGCTGCCGGACAAAGCCGTTACGGCGTCCAGCAGGCTTTCGTCGCCCACCCAGACCGTCACGCCGACCGCTCGCAATAGCGATTCCGCCAGCTGCCGGCGTTCTTCGGAGACGAATTCGTTGGCGAACAAAGCGCTGGCGGCACTGCCGACTAGAGCCGGTGTATTGGGCATGGTTCGGACCAAGGCCAGCGATCCACCGCCCAACCAGCGCCGCAAGTCCGGTTCGCGCACGCCGGCGGCGATGGAGATCACCAACGGTCGACGTGCCTGAATCACAGGGGCCAGTTGCCGGGCGACACCTTGCAGGATTTGAGGCTTGACTGCCAGCACGATGACTTCGGCCTCAGCGGCGATGGCCAGGTTGTCTGGGCCGGTGCGAACGCCGTGGCGGCCATGCAGGAGTTCCCGCTGGCCAATGTCGGGTTCCGCGACCCAAATCCGATCGGGTTCGTGCCCCCCGGCGACGAGGCCGCCGATCAGGCTGCGGGCCATGTTACCGCCGCCAATAAAGGCAATGGGGATGTTCTTCATCACTACCTCGTGATGTTTTTATCGTGTTTCAATGCTGACCAGCGTCTCGGGTACCGTTGCGCGGCACGTTCGGACGAAGCTCAGGGATTTTTTCCACTTGCCCGCCGAGCGATTTGCTGACCGATACCGGCAAGGCTGCTATCGTTCCGATAAGACTCGTAGACTTGTTGTTGGTTTGCCGGATCGAGCCGCTGAAAGGCGATATAAGTTTCCTTCGGCAAGCGCTCGCGTAGCGCTTGCTCGAATTTGGCCCGATCCAGGCCCGGCGCCAATCGTTCGGTACCCGTCCCGGAGACTGGCGATACCAGGACCGGTGGGGGAAGCTGGCTGGTGGTCAGGGTAGCGGCCTGACGCTTGGCTTCGTCTTCGATTTCGCGCAAATAAGCGTCGTCCGCTATGGCCACAAGCGGTATGGATAGCAAGCTCATGCCCACCGACAGGCCGATGATGAAGATTGCAAGCCTTGAAATAAATGACGGCATGCGCGGTTTTTAGGGTGTCAGTCCAATCTGGTTCCAGTTCGTTACACTTTAGCATACTGCAACTTAACCGTTCAGGTCCGTGGCCCAAAGATGGCGGTCCCGATCCGGACTAAAGTGCTGCCCTCGGCGATAGCGGCTTCCAGATCATCGGACATGCCCATCGACAGGGTGTCCAATGTCAGGCCCTCGGCGATCAGTTCCTCCCGCAGTCGGCGGAGCCGAGCGAGCGGTTCGCGCTGGGCGGCGAATTCCGTGGCCGGTGCGGGGATCGCCATCAGCCCGCGCAGTTGCAGTCGAGGCAGTTTCGCCACCGCGCAGGCGGTCGCGGGCAACTCCGATGCGTCCAAACCGTGCTTGCTCGGTTCCCCGCTGATGTTGACCTGCAAGCAAACGTTGAGCGGCGGTAAGTCATCCGGTCGCTGGGCATTCAGCCGTTCGGCGATTTTCAGTCGGTCCACGCTGTGAACCCAAGCGAAGCGTTCGGCGATGAGCCGGGTCTTGTTGGCTTGCATGGGGCCAATGAAGTGCCATTCCAGATTGAGTGCCGCTAATTCGGTCATTTTATCGCAAGCTTCTTGCAGGTAGTTCTCACCAAAACGAATTTGCCCGGCGGCGGCGGCGGCGGCGATGGCGGCCGCGGGTTGGGTCTTGCTGACTGCCAGCAGCTCGACTGAACCCGGCGGGCGCTGGAAGTGGCGCTCGGCAGCCTGGATACGAGCTACTACGGCGTCGAGGCGGGCGGCAAAATCGGTGGCCATGTACAAAAGCTCCTTGTGACCAGTGACGGCACGATCACGGTAGCAAGATTATACTATCTCGAAATCCGGCTTTTCGAACTGCCCGTTAGCGGGCTGCCTTACAACGTTTTGCGGGAGCGCCGCGCTATGACTCTGGACGAATTATTGAGTTTTTCAGTGAGCAATAACGCATCGGATCTCCATCTATCGGCTGGTTTACCGCCCATGATCCGGGTGGATGGCGATGTGCGCCGCATCAATGTGCCGCCGCTCGAACACAAGGTGGTACACGGTCTGATCTACGACATCATGAACGACAAACAGCGCAAGGACTACGATGAGTTTTTGGAGTGCGACTTCTCGTTTGAGATCCCCAAGCTGGCTCGCTTTCGTGTCAACGCCTTCAACCAGGACCGCGGCGCTGCCGGAGTGTTCCGCACCATTCCCACCCAGATCAAGAGTCTGGAAGATCTCGGCTGTCCGCCAGTATTTCGGGATTTGATTGCCGTGCCGCGTGGGTTGGTTTTGGTCACCGGCCCGACCGGATCGGGCAAATCGACCACCTTGGCCGCGATGATCGACTACATCAATAAAAACGAATACGGGCATATTCTGACCATCGAGGATCCCATCGAGTTCGTCCACCAGAGCCACCGTTGTTTGATCAACCAGCGCGAGGTGCATCGCGACACGCTCGGCTTCAACGAGGCGTTGCGCTCGGCGCTGCGTGAGGATCCCGACATCATTCTAGTCGGCGAAATGCGTGACCAGGAAACCATTCGGCTGGCACTGACCGCTTCCGAGACCGGCCACCTGGTGTTTGGCACCCTGCACACCAGTTCCGCTCCCAAAACGATCGACCGCATCATCGACGTGTTTCCCGCCGGCGAGAAGCCGATGGTTCGCTCGATGTTATCCGAGTCACTGCGGGCAGTGATCTCGCAAGCGCTGCTCAAGAAAAAAGGTGGCGGTCGCACCGCAGCCTGGGAAATCATGGTCGGCATTCCCGCTATCCGCAATTTGATCCGCGAGGACAAAGTGGCGCAGATGTACTCGTCCATTCAAACGGGGGCGGCTTACGGAATGCAGACGCTCGATCAGCACTTGCTGGATTTGATCAAAAGGGGTTGGGTGACCCGCGACGAGGCGATCACCTACGCCCAGAACAAGACGTCGTTCCGGCAATAGACGCGAACGGTCCGGCGCATCGCCGAATCACAGAGGCCGCGCGATACGTGTCTGGCAGGCCAGTTCATAGCAGGCGGCCAGCTTGCGGACAGAATCCAGCAATGCGTTACCGCCACAAGCGAACAGAGTGACGTCGGCTACCCCTTGCGAGATTTCGAGCCAACCGCGCGCCAGTTCCGTCACTGTCCCCTCGAAGCAGCCGGGCTGATCGCTGGTTGGGCAAGCGATTCGGCTAGGAACGGCCCAATCTTCCAGTAATGGCAGCGCGGCGATCACGTCCGCTGGCAAGCCGGGCGTCATGATCCGAGAGGGTAGCGGCCGAAACGGCAGTGGTGGGGTCAGCTCGAACAAGGCGAAAGGCTTGACGCGGGGTTGCCAGCCGCACAAGGCGCGCGCCAAGAATACGATCTGGGCGATGCCGTCATTGTCCGCTAGTAGCAATGCGCGTGGCGTGGCAGCGCCAAGATCGAATGGTTCGCCGATCGGGCCGTTCGCGGGTACCTCGGCGCCCACCGCCGGTGACGGGATGTTTCGTTGCAGGCAATCCACCCAGCCTTGCTCCGGCACCGGTCGCAACACCGCCCAGGACGGGCCATCGATCTGGAGCGCATGACCGGGTTGGAGGGCGCTTGCCAGCTCGACCGCTACCCGCAGCGAAGTGTAACCACCTGGATGGTCTTGACGGGCCAGCACGCGGCCTGTTGCCGAAATCGTTTCAGTCATGTTTTACCCGGATTGTTTGGTCAGAACGCCGAGCGCCGGTGTCGGATCGGACGTTGATTTTAGACGGTCCGCGATGGCATCGGTCCCGGTACCGGCCCATCGCTGAATTTAGCAACGGTTACGAAGGTGGGGTGCCGCACGGCATTTTTGAATGCTGGAGCAACCTTAAGGACGATTCCCTCGGTGCGGTGGGACGGTCAGGAGAAGCCAATCTGTTCCCAGATTAAATTTGCCGCATGATGAGACTACGGCCCCTCAGGCTTGGCTAGATCATACGGTCACTGTGGCTGATCTACCGCTGTGGGGCAACTCGTTGTCCTCCCGTTCATACACGATTTGCCCCGCCAGTAAGGTGTGGGTGACCCGTCCTTGCAGCTCCCAGTTTAGGAAGGGGCTGTTTTGGCCACGACTGCGGAGCACGTCGGCTGTGACCCGCCAGTCGATTTCGGGATCGAAGATGCAGGCATCGGCCGGAGCGCCCACCCCCAAGTGGCCGCCGTCCATTCCCAAGATCCGCGCCGGCCCGTAAGTGAGGCGTTCCAGCACCGTCGCCAGTGGCAATGCTTCGTCCCGCGCTAGGCGCAGGCTCAGGGCCAGCAGGGTGTCCAGGCCGGAGATGCCCGGTTCGGTGTCGCCGAACGGAGCTTGCTTGGCGTCAGGCTCGTGCGGCTGATGGTCGGAGCAAAGCGCACCCAGCACGCCGCTGGCCAGTCCCGCCCGCAAGGCGTCCCGATCACGCGAGCCACGCAGGGGTGGCCGAACGTGACATTGACTGTCGAAGCCGGCCAAATCGACTTCAGTCAAGTGCAGGTGGTGCATGGCAACATCAGCGGTGACGGGCAATCCTTCGGCTTGGGCGCGGGCGATCAGGTCCACGGATCGCGCGCAGGACAATCGGCCAAAATGAACCCGCACACCGATATCGCGGACCAGTTCGAGATCGCGGGCGAGAATGCCGGTTTCTGCCGCTGCTGGAATACCGGGCAAACCCATCCGGGTTGCGACCCGCCCTTCGTGGGCGACGCCGTGCCCCAGCCAAGGATCGAGTGGGGTCAGAAAGACGGTCAGATCGAAAGTGGCGGCGTATTCCAACGCCCGCCGCAACACCAGTGTGTTGACCAGCGGACGCCCGCCGTCGCTGACGCCGATGCAGCCGGCTTCCTCCAACGCTGCCATCTCCGCCAGCCGTTCCCCTCTCAATTGGTGAGTCAGTGCACCCAGCGCCAACACCCGCGCTTGTCCGGCGGCCTGGGAACGACGACGGATCAGTTCCACCACCGACGGTTCATCGATGACCGGGTCGGTGTCGGGCGGGCAAACCAGGGTAGTAATACCGGCGGCGGCAGCAGCCCGGGCCTCGCTGGCGATGGTCGCTTTGTGCTCCTGACCCGGCTCGCGCAGTCGGGCGCAAAGATCGATCAGTCCAGGACAGACAATGCGATCACGGGCGTCGATCATTCGGTCGACCGCGAACCCATCAGGCGGGCGACCGATCCCGGCGATCCGGCCCTCCGCGATGAATAAGTCAGTGACTGTATCGACATGATGGGCCGGGTCGATCAGCCGGCCACCGCGAATGACGATGCGCATCAAGCATTCTCCCCGGCCGGCCGGGCGTGGTTGCCCAAGGTGATGGACATGATGGCCATCCGCACGGCGATGCCGTTGGTGACCTGTTCCAAAATCACCGAGCGCGGCCCGTCAGCCACCCGAGAGTCGATTTCCACCCCGCGATTGATCGGGCCGGGATGCATGACGATGGCGTCCGGTTTGGCCAGCGCCAGCCGCTCCTCGGTCAGGCCGTAGCGCCGGAAGAATTCCTGCTCGGTCGGTAACAGCGCGCCTTCCATCCGCTCCTTTTGCAAGCGGAGCATCACCACCGCGTCCACGCCCCGCAAGCCTTCGCGCGGATCAAGAAACACCCGTACCCCTAGATTTTCCACATCGATCGGCAGCAGCGTGCGGGGGGCGATGACCCGGATATCGGCAGCACCGAGGATGTTGAGCGCATGGATCAACGAGCGGGCTACCCGTGAGTGCAAGATATCGCCAACGATGGCGACCTCCAGGTTGCGGAAATCCGGTTTGTGGCGGCGGATGGTGAATGCATCCAGCATGCCCTGGGTGGGATGAGCGTGGCGGCCGTCGCCGGCATTGAGTACGGCGATGTGTGGTTTGACTCGTCGGGCGATAAATTCCGCCGCGCCACTTTGTTGATGGCGTACTACGAACATATCGCACTGCATCGCCTCGATGTTTTGCAGAGTGTCCAGCAGGGTTTCCCCCTTGACCGTGGACGACTGGGCGATGTTGAGGGTGAGTACGTCAGCCGACAGCCGCTTGGCCGCCAGCTCGAACGTGGTGCGGGTGCGGGTGCTGGCTTCGAAGAACAGATTGACCACGGTTTTGCCGTGCAGGGTGGGCAGCTTCTTCACCCGCCGCTCGGCCACTCCCCGCAGCGATTCGGCGGTGTCGAGAATCTCTGTCAGGTGACGGTGGCTCAGCCCTTCCACGGTCAGGAAGTGCAGGAGGCGGCCCTGACGATCCAGTTGAATGTCAGCGGTACTCATGGCGCGGTCTGGATGAGGAGCTGCAACGGTTCGGGGCCGATCAATCGAATGTGGCTGTCGGCGGGCAGTTCCAACCGAGAACCGGCTACATCGGCTTCGATGGGCAATTCCCGCCCGCCGCGATCCACCAACACCGCCAGTAATACCGACGCCGGTCGGCCATAATCGAACAGCTCATTGAGCGCGGCACGGATGGTGCGGCCGGTATAGAGCACGTCGTCGACCAAGACCAGATGGCGATCATCGACATCGAACGGCAGTTCCGAGGGGCGGACCTGCGGATTGACGCCGATCCGGCTGAAATCATCGCGGTAGAAAGAAATATCCAAGCGGCCGAGGGGCATGGCGATACCCAGTCGTTGTTGGAGCCGTTCCGCGATCCAGACGCCGCCGGTGTGAATGCCCACTAGGGCGGGTTCGGGAATGTTACGCCGGACCCACAGCTCGCGGAGTTGTACCGCCATGGCTTCGATCAGAAACTCGGCATCGCGCATCGGGTGGATTACCGTTGTTGGTTGAACCATGTTTCGAGGATCACCGCCGCCGCCTCGGCATCCGTTGCGGTATCACTGCTCCGGCGGCGGCCGACGGTCGCGGCGAAGTGTCGTTGTTCAGCTTCCCAAGAGGATAGTCGTTCGTCGATGGTGGCTATCGGCAAACGAAAGCGCTCATGCAACTGGCGACTGAAGCGTAAGGCGGCTGCGGTTACGGAGCTGGCGGTGTCGTCGGCGTGACGCGGCACGCCGATCACCAGGAGGTCAGGTCGCCATTCGGCGATCAGGTGACCGATGGTGTTCCAGTCGGGATGTTGCTGTCGAACCGGCAGGACGCGCAGGGGGCGGGCAGAACCGGTGATGGCTTCGCCGACCGCGACACCGATGCGGCGCCGGCCGAAATCGAAACCCAGCGCAATCCGGCAGGGGGGGCGAGCCGCCGCCGGTTCCAAGCTGCGATCAGGCATGGCCGGCATTGGCCGACAGCAGGTTCAGATCGATGCCTAGCAAGGCGGCCGCGGCACCCCAGCGCTGCTCGCTGGGCTTGTGAAACAGAATGTCGAGATCCGCTGGCGTGGACAGCCAGGCGTTTTCACCCAGCTCCTGCTCCAATTGACCCGGTCCCCAGCCGGCGTAACCGAGCGTGACCAGCAGGCGTTCGGGGCCTTCACCACGCGCCACCGCCTGTAGAATATCGCGGGATGTGGTGATGCCGACTTCTTCGGTGACGCGCAAGGTCGCACCCCACTGGCCGATCGGACTGTGAATGACAAAACCCTGCTCTGGTTGGACCGGGCCACCCTGATAAACTGGCAAGGTGGCAAGATCAGGCCGGTCGGTGGCGATTTGCAGATGCTCCATCAATTGTCCGAGCGACAGTTGTAACGGTCGGTTGATGACCAAACCCAGCGCGCCACTGGCATTGTGTTCGCTGATGTAGGTAACCGTCTGAAAAAAATTTGGATCGGCCAGCGTCGGCATGGCGATCAGGAACTGGTGAGTCAAATAGGTGGCTTCGATCATCACCATAGTATCGGAATTCACCGGTTTCTTGACAAGCGGTGAGGCGACGTCCGAGGAACCGCGCTTGCGACCGATTCTGGCCCCAACGCCCCGACTGACCTCGATCCTGTGGCGGGGTGGCGCTGCCGTGCCAACTCACATCCCCCCTGTGCCAACCGGTGATCGACGAGCTACTAGCCGGTCAAAACACGCCGTGCGGGTACGGTGATGACGGCGATGCCGACCAGGGTCAGGACGCCACCCACGATCAGCTTCCAGGTCAGGGTATCACCCCATAGCAGCACGCCAAATACGACCGCCAGTACGGGAGTCAGCAACAGAAGGGGCGTGGTGATGCCGACCGGATAGCGGCCGAGCAAATGATAAACGATACCGTGCCCAATCAGGGATGCGCCCAAGGCCGAGTAGATGGGGGCCGCTAAGTCCAATGGGGTTGCGGAACGTACAGCCGCCCACTGTCCGTCCTCGAACAATAGTGAGAGCAATCCCAGCGCCGGGGCGGCGCACAGTGCGATCCAGCCTTGTAGGGCGAATACCCCGACCCCGCGCAAGCGCCGCATCTGGATGGTAGCCACCGCCATGGCCACCGCACCGGCGACGATCAACAGCAGAGCATCGAGATGGTGGAATGCGATCGGGTCGAAGCCGATCACCAGCACACCGCCAAAAGCGGCTGCGATGCCGAGCAAACGCCGGCGGTCGAGTCGCTCACCCAGCGCGACAACCGCCAGCAAGGCCGAGAACGGTACATACAATTGGCTGGCGATGGCGACGGAGGCGATATCGCCGCTGGCTTTCAGACCGGCGAAGACAAGACTGAAATGCAGTATGCCCTGCACCAGGGCAATGCCCAGCACGCCGTCCATCTGGCCGGGGACCCAGCGCAAGAACGGCAACAGCACCAGTAGCAGAACAGCGAAGCGCAGGCTGGTGAACAAGAACGGTTGAAAGTGGTTGACGCCGGCCTTACCGGCGATGAAGTTGAAAGCCCAGGCGGTATTAGCTAGCAGCGCCAACAGCAGGTCGCTGGGTTTCATGCCGAATCTGGTATTGTCTCCGAACGGTTTCAGGCATCCTCCCGTTGCCACCAGGCCCGCAAGGCGCCCAGAAATCGGGCATCCAATTCGGCCTCGGCCTCGGTGGGCAGGGCACCGGTCCAACACCACTGTTCCTGGAGCAGCCGCGGATCGTAGAGTGCGTCGGTCTTATCGGCGGAGCCGGCCAACGAGGCTGACAAGCGGGCCACTTGATGCTCCATGCGCAGTTGAGCGTACGCTGGTGGCGACTCGACTCCGGCGGCAATTTCCATGCAAACGCACCAGATCTGCTTGCGGTTCAGGTTTTGTTCCAGGCAGGCCGCCAGGTTGCCGGCCTGTGCCGGAGCGGTGGTCAGAGACTGAATCACCGCGTCGAATCGCTGTTGGATCGGCTCTAGCAACTCGGCGGGCAACGTCGGTAGGGTGTTCCAGGTTTCTCTCGCCTGCTCTAGCCGTTCAGGGTCGATCGGCGCGGTGGCAAGAAGTCCCTCCAGCCCCGCGCAGAGCCGAGATCGTTCGTGCAGGTGCTTGAAGGTTTCCCGGCCACTGGTTCGGCGCAAGATGCGCTCGTTTCGGGAGAATTGGCGGACGGCGGTTTCAAAGCGTTGGTCCAGGGCGCGCCGTTCGGTTTTCGGAGTTGAACCGATGGTATCCCATTCCTGCTGGATAGCTTGTAAGCGGGCCTGTGCCGCCGCCAGTCGTTCATGGTCGCTGGTGGCGAGCGCTTCGACTTCAGCGCATAGTTCTAGCCGGCGCGACAGATTGGCTTGTCGCTCGGTGTCGGCGGCCTGTTGTTCAAGCTGGCGACGCGCGAACACGGCATCGCAAGCAACGCGGAACTCCTTCCACAGCGCTTGTTCCTGGCGGGGTGAAGCTTGGACGGTCGGGTGCCATTCCGCTTGGGCACGTTTGGCTATCTCGATGGCAGTGCGCAGATCGGGACTGTCGACGGTCGACTGGACGCGTTGAATAAGTTGCTGGCGGCGCTGCAACTCGCGGTCCCGCTCGATAGCAAGGCGTTCCTCCAGTCTTTGCATGATCTGTTGAAAGCGCCGGTCCAGATTCTTGCGCTCCGATCGGTTAACCGGGCCAAGCTTGTACCATTGCTCTCGAGCGCGGCGATGCAGGCGGTCGGCCTCTCGCCAGTCGACTTGCTGCCAATCGGTCGCGGCTTCGAATTGCTCCAGCTGCTCACAGAGTTCCTGTTTCTTCTCGAGATTCTGCTGGCGTTCGCGGTTCTGTGCCTCGAAATACGCCTGGCAGGGCGCATAGGCCCGCTCGCAGGCTTCGTTAAAGCGTTTCCAGAGTCCCTTAGGGGCGGCGCCTTCGTGGTGATCCAAATCCTTCCAGGCTTCGCGGAGTTTTTGGATGCGTTGGGCGATATCGGCCGGATCAGCTTCCAGGCCGATTAAGCTTTCGGTGGTGGCGCAAAGCTGCTCGCGAGCCTGATGGGTGCCCCAACGTCGCCAGTCGCACAGTTCGCCGATACGACCAGCACAGTGTTGCAGGCGTTCCTCGATGGCGGCCATTTGCGCCCGAGTGAGCCCAATATTGTGTTTCAGTCGCTGGCGGGATTGTTCTTGCAGGTGCGTGGCCTGTTGCAATTCACCTGCTTCGAGGGCCGCTTCAAGCTGGTCAACCCAGTCTTGGATCTCCCGCCATTCCTGATCCCGATGTTGGACTTGGCGTTGCAGACGGGCCCGCAGTTTGTCGAACAGATGATCGAGACGGCTTTGGAGATCGCTGGCCCACTCGCGGGATTCGGGGCGTTCCAAGCCGTCCCAGCGTTGCCGCAGGTGCTTCAAGTCGATCTCCCGTACCTCGCTGGGCTGTTCCAGTAAAGCTTCCGCTTGGCGCAATATCTCGTCCAGACGTTCGGCCCGGCTGAAATTGCGTTGCAGGGTACGTTCCTGCTCGTGGATCTCCTGCCCCAATTGCTGGAATCGTAACTCCAGTCGCCGGCTCTCGGCGTCGTGAGCGGGGCCGAGCTGGCTCCAAGCGGCCGGCGCGTCATGCATGGCGGAGCGGATCGCGGCGACGAGTTCCGTACTGGGCTGGGTTTCGTGACGTAGCCGTTCCAGCAGGGTTTCCGACGAAGCGATCAGTTCCAGTCGCTGGGCGCGGCGGTTGGCGCTGGCTTGCCGTTCGGCCAGAAACCGGGCGCGGGCCTGGGTGTAGCGATCATGTAGATCGACGGCGGCGTTGGTTTCTCGTTCTCGCCATTCCTGTTCCAGCTTCGGAAATCGACCCGCGTTGGCGCCGCTTTCGCCATCCCAGGATAGGTGTTCCATCTCGGTGCATAATCGCTCCAACTCGTCGGCACGCGCTTGCACGGCTACTCGCGTGTCCAGGCGTTCCTTGGCGGAGCGATAAAGCCGTTTGTCACGGTTGCGGGCCTGACGGACGATTTGTTCGAGTAAATCAGGGTCGTTCACTCGTTCTAAAGCCGCCAACCGCAATTCCTGATACGGATTCCGCAGTGCAATTTCGGCCAGTGCGGCTTCCGAGTCGATCCGTGCCAAGGCCGCTAACCGGAGTTCCGGTTCGGTGGCATGCTGAAGGAGGAATTCGGCCAGATCGAGATCCTGGCACAAGCGCTTGATTCGTTCAGCCAGCGGCGGTCCGCCACTGACTGTCCCGGCCAGCAAGTCGCGCTGGCGATTGCGGGCAGCCACGCGCACACCCTCGTCCGCATCGGCGGTGGCAATGCTCTGCAAGAGATCGAGATCGACCAGCCTTGCCAGCGCGGCTCGCCGGACGGTGGGATCGAGATCCTGCCGGGCAAGTTCGATCAAGATCGGGTCGGTTTGATCCAGTTCCCGCAGGGCGCGCTCGCGGGTCGCGGGATCGGCATGTTGCCACTTGGGCTTGAGGAATCGGCTCAGGATCATGGGGGATCGGTCGGGTTCCGGGTGAATTCGATCCGATGAAGCGCAGTGGCTTGGTCGAATCGGGTAAAACTACTTGTTACTTTAACATAACCGTGAGCCTAGAGCGGGAGGTTCGGGCATGCATTGCGAAGAAGGGGAAATTGGGGGCGGAGTTAGGGTGCTTGCACTAGCAGGGCTTGCTACGGTTCATTTAAAAGTTGATTGGAGCGGGGCAGGAGTTAACGGAGTACGATGAATGAGCGACGATATCGAGCACGGCATTTCCGAAGTGAGGATTGGTCAAGCTAAGGCGGTGGGGGCAAGGTGCGGCAATGAGCCGGCAAGCCGGTGGATCCACGGATTGAGAAGGGTGGGGTAATTGTGGGGATTCAATCGTGAAACTGGCAGAGAAGACTGTCGGTGAAGTTAAAGAACGGGTGGATGGGGCCAAAGGTGTGGTTGAGAACGCCAAGATCCCAGCCACCGATGCACCCAATAACCTGGAGCGATTGTTTGAGGATCGGGTGGCAGGCGCTTTGAAACAGTTGGGCGTGCCGACCCGCGATGATTTACAGGGCATCGCGCAGCGGCTAGAGGAACTCAGCAGCTTGCTCCAGACCCTGACCGCCGAGCGTCAGACTTGCGGTTTTTCCGCCCCGTCGGCGGAACGGGACGATTTGAAACAGATCAACGGGATCGGGCCGATCCTGGAAGGCAAGCTAAATGCCGCCGGGATTTGGAGCTATCGGCAACTCGCTGTGTTGACAGATGCTGAAATCAGCCACTTGGAATCAGGCATGATTAAATCGAGCGGCCGTATTCGCCGAGATGATTGGGTCGGCCAGGCCAAGGATCTGTATTCGCGAAAACAGGCCAAGCCGCTTTAATCGAATGCTTGGCGGAGGCGAGGAGCCGCCCGGGCCGCAAAGCCGGACGACCCTGCGGGTTTTAAGCGGGTCAGGCGTTGAGGTCGGGGATCAATTTGCTTTCCAGTTGGGCGATGAGATCCTTGAGCATGAGCTTGCGCTTTTTCAGGCGCTTTAGTTCTAATTCATCGACCAAGGGATCCTTGGCAAGGCGAGTGATGACATCGTCGAGGTCGCGGTGTTCGGTGCGTAGTTCGACGAGTCGATGTTTGTAGTGTTCGATGTCGTGGGTCTCCATGCGGAGTTCTCCGATCAAAGGGCGGTTAGTATGTCCAGTCCGGCAGGCCGGGACGGGGTAAACTCCCGACGCGCGGCGTGAACCGTGATCACGAGAGGGGAGTCTAGTCCCCTGGTTAGCGTCCGGCAAGGTATGGAATTTGAGGCGATCGAATCGGGTTTCGGATAAAGTTTCCCACCGCGTGAACGGTTCCCGAGGTGATGACGATGACGGTGCCCGTCAGAAAACAGCAACTGAATTGTAACAAGCTTCACAAGCGCCTGCGGCGGAACGTCGGCCGAGCCATCCAGGACTTCAACATGATCGAGGAAGGCGATCGGGTGATGGTCTGTCTGTCCGGCGGTAAGGACTCTTTCGTCATGCTCGATATCCTGCGCAATTTGCAACTACGGGCGCCGGTGCGGTTTGAGTTGGTGGCAGTTAATCTGGATCAGAAGCAGCCCGGATTTCCCGAGCACGTCCTGCCCGATTATCTGCGGAGTATTGACGTTCCTTTCCATATCATCGAACAGGATACCTATAGTGTCGTCAAGCGGGTCATTCCAGAGGGGAAAACCACCTGCGGGTTGTGTTCTCGGTTACGGCGGGGAGTTTTGTACACCTTCGCCGCCGAGCAAGGCATGAGCAAAATTGCCCTGGGCCATCATCGCGACGACATTGTGGAAACCTTATTTCTCAATCTGTTTCACGGTGGCAAACTCAAGGCGATGCCGCCCAAGCTGTTGAGCGACGACGGCCGCCATGTCGTGATCCGCCCGCTGGCGTACTGTAAAGAAAGCGATCTGGCCGCCTATGCCGAAATTCGCCAGTTTCCAATCATTCCCTGCAACCTGTGTGGTTCACAGCCGAACCTGCAACGTCAGGCGATCAAGGCGATGCTGCGGCAGTGGGACCGACAGTTTCCGGGGCGGGTGGAAAACATCTTCGCTGCGTTGCAAAACGTGGCGCCTTCGCATCTGGCTGACACGGCACTGTTTGATTTCGCCAAGCTGGGCGCACGCAATGACGGCCGGGCGCCGGATTGGCTGATCGGGGGGCATGAGGACGAGGAGAGCCCTCTGGTCGAGCCGTTGCAAGCCTGGTTAAGCTGAATCGATCGACACATTAGGATGACGTTTTTATGGCTGGGTAGGGAAGATCCGTACACGGTTATCGACCCCGCTCACATCCTGTCGCTTATGGCGGACGGTGGCCACCAATCCGGGTGCGCTTGGTAACGGTGCCGGTGGTGAGCAGGGCAACGTGGGCATTCGTCCTAAGGCGTCATTTTTAGAGGATATTCTATGTACCAAGTTTGGCGCTTTTTCAGCTTCGATGCTATCGTTGAGCGATTCTAAAAAGCACTGATCGGGTTCTGGGGATCGACGGGTTCCTAGCCCATTGAGGAGACAATCCATGAAGAAGCAGTTGTTGGCGTCGGTCGTGGCAGCAGTGGGTCTGATCGTATCCACCACCGTACAGGCGGCGGATACGATCAAGATCGGTCTGATGGCTCCACTCACCGGTTCCTGGGCTAGCGAAGGCCAAGGCATGAAAAAAATCGTCGAATTGCTGGCCGAGCAGCAAAATACCAAGGGTGGCGTGCTCGGTAAGCAGATCGAGGTTGTGACTGAGGATGATGGCGGCGATCCGCGCACCGCCTCGCTGGCCGCGCAACGGCTGACCACCAAAGGCGTAGTGGCGGTGGTTGGTACCTACGGCTCTTCGGTAACCGAGGCCAGCCAAGCCATTTACGATGAGGCCAAGATCCCACAGATTGCCAATGGCTCTACTGCCATCCGCTTGACTGAAAAGGGCTTCAAGCATTTTTTCCGCACTGCGCCGCGTGACGACGAGCAGGGCCGCATGGCAGTCCAAACCATCGAGAAGCTTGGCTTTAAAAAGGTTGCCGTCCTGCATGACAGCACCTCCTACGCTAAGGGTTTGGCCGACGAGGCCAATGCACTGTTGAAGAAGAAAGGTGCAGCCGTCGTGTTTTTCGATGCATTGACCCCTAAGGAAAACGACTATACGGCCATCCTGACCAAGCTCAAGAGCGCCGGCCCGGACGTGGTGCTGTTCACCGGCTATTATCCGGAGGCGGGCTTGCTGCTGAAGCAGAAAAAAGGGATGAATTGGAACGTCCCGTTCATCGGTGGCGATGCCACTAACAATGTCGATCTGGTCAAGATCGCTGGCAAAGCCGCCGAGGGTTTCTATTTTCTCAGCCCGCCACAACCACAGGATTTGGATACGGCGGATGCCAGAGCATTTCTGACCTCTTATCAGAAGAAATACAATGAGTTGCCACCCTCAATTTGGGCGGTGTTGGCCGGTGATGGTTTCCAGGTGGCGGTGGCGGGTATCGCGGGGGCCAAGTCCACCGACGGCGACAAGATCGCCGACTACCTGCACAAAGACCTCAAGAATTATTCCGGCCTGAGTGGCACTATTTCTTTCGATGCCAAGGGCGACCGCGAAGGCGAGGTGTATCGAGTTTACAAAGTGGACGGTGACGGGAAGTTCGTGTTGCAAAAGCTGTAAGTCTCTGGCGCAATTACTTTTCATGATTTGGAGAGAACCGCTGAACCGTGCGAGCATTGGCCGGTAACTCGGCGTTCCTCTCCCTCTGACCTGAATCCCGATCCCCTCGTGGAAGAATTCCTGCAACAACTCACCAACGGCTTGGCCGTGGGCGGTATCTACGCCCTGATCGCCTTGGGCTACACCATGGTCTACGGCGTGCTCAAACTGATCAACTTCGCCCACGGCGACTTGTTTACCTATGGCGCCTATCTTGGTCTGACTTTGTTGACCTCGCTGGCGCTGACCGATCGAGTGGGATTTGCCTTGGGCTTGCTGATTTTGGTACTGATGGTGATGGGGTTGGTGGCGGTCCTGGGCGCGGTTCTGGAGCGGGCGGCCTATCGTCCCCTGCGGAAATCGCCCCGACTATCGGCAGTGGTGTCGGCACTGGGGGCATCGATCTTTCTGCAAAACACCTTGATGCTGATTTATGGTGCCCGCTTTCAAGTTTATCCCGACGACATTTTGCCCGCTGTCACATTCGATCTGTTCGGCCTATATCTGCCGTTGATGCGGGTGCTGATCGTGCTGGCATCAGTGCTGATGATGGTAGCGCTCTACCTGTTTATCCAGAAAACTAGGATCGGTACAGCCATTCGTGCCGCCGCCATCGACCAGGATGCGGCGCGACTGATGGGCATCGACGTGGATCGAGTGATCCTGTTGGTGTTTCTGTTGGGGCCGGCACTGGGTGGCGTGGCGGGGCTCATGGTGGGCCTGTACTACGGCCAGATTAATTTCACCATGGGCTGGGTTTACGGTATGAAAGCATTCACTGCCGCGATTCTCGGCGGTATCGGCAACATTCCCGGCGCAATGGTAGGCGGATTGTTGTTGGGTGTGATTGAGGCGCTGGGTGCGGCTTACATCTCCATTGCGTGGAAGGACGCTATCGCATTTTGCGTGCTGATTTCGATTCTTATCGTCCGGCCCACCGGATTGTTGGGCGAACGAGTGGCCGACAAGATATGAACCGTGCCGGTCTTGCTGTTGCCGGATTATCCGCTGCGTTGTTGAGCGTCGCCCCGCTCTTCCTCGATGCCTATCAGGTGGACGTACTCAACAGTATCGGCCTGTACGCACTGTTGGCGCTCAGCCTTAATCTGATTTTGGGCGAAGCCGGACTGTTTAACATGGGGCACGCCGCGTTTTACGCGATGGGCGCCTATACCGCCGCCATCCTCAATACTCGTTATCAGGTTCCGATTCTGTGGACGCTGCCGTTGAGCGGCGCGGTGGCCGGCGTGTTTGCGTTGCTGGTGGCACGACCTGTCATCCATCTACGCGGCGATTATCTGATGATCGTCACCATCGGGGTGGGTGAAATCATCCGCATCGCTCTGATCAACGACGTGTTCGGTATTACCGGCGGTGCCAACGGCATTTTCGGCATCAGCCGCCCAAAGCTGTTCGGTTTGACGATTCGCCAACCACAGGAGTTTTTTTATCTGATCTGGGGTTGCGTCGCGCTGACTATTTTCCTATTCCTGCGGCTGAAACGGTCGCGATTCGGGCGGGCGCTGAATTATCTGCGCGAGGACGAAGTGGCGGCGGAGGGCAACGGCATCGACACCGATTATTACAAGTTGGCGGCATTTGGGCTGGGCGCGGCTTGGGCAGGCATGGTCGGTACTTTGTTCGCCACCAAGATGACGATCATCTCGCCGGAGTCATTCAGCTTTTGGGAATCGGTCGTGCTGTTCATGATCGTGATTCTCGGTGGCGCGGGAAATATTGCGGGCGTGTTGCTGGCCTCGTTTCTAGTGGTTGGCCTACCGGAATTATTCCGGGAATTCGCCGGGGCGCGGATGCTGGTGTTCGGGTTGGTGATGATGGTGATGATGGTATTTCGGTCGCAGGGACTGTTGCCGGCGCAAGGGCGGTCTTGAAAAGAGAATGGCGCTGCTAAGTCTACAAAATCTGACCAAAAATTTTGGTGGTCTGGTGGCCGTCAATGGTGTGTCGTTCGCGGTCGAAGCCGGCTCAGTGGTGGGTTTGATCGGTCCCAACGGCGCTGGTAAGACCACCGTGTTCAATCTGATCACCGGTAACTATCGGCCGGATCGTGGCGAAATCGCGTTTGCCGGCACGCGGCTTAACGGGCTACGGACCCACCGTATTATCATGTTGGGCATTGCCCGAACATTTCAAAATATCCGCCTGTTCCAGCAGTTGACCGCGCTGGAAAACGTACTGGCTGGTTGTCATTATCGGATGCGCGGTGGAATTATCGCTGCCATGCTGCGTTTGCCATCTCAGCAGCGTTCGGAACAGGAAGCGGTCGAGCGCGCGGTTCGAGAACTTGAATTTGTCGGCCTGGGCGAACAATCGCTAACAGTGGCGAAAAATTTACCCTATGGCGATCAGCGGCGCTTGGAAATCGCCCGGGCGCTGGCAACTCAGCCACGCTTGCTCGTTTTGGATGAGCCAGCTGGTGGCATGAACGAACAGGAAACCGAAGCGCTGATCGGGTTGATCATGCAAATTCGAGCGCGCGGTATCACGATTCTACTGATTGAACATGATATGCGGTTGGTGATGCGCGCCTGCGAGCAGCTGGTAGTGTTGGAATACGGTAGCAAGATCGCCGAAGGTCCACCCGAGCAGGTGCGTTTTGATCCAAAAGTCATTGAGGCTTATCTGGGCACCGAGGATGATGTGTAAAATCTCTCGCCTGGATTGATTGGTCCCGACGGAGGTAGGGAGCGCCCTATTCGTTTCAATAGATTGATAAATAAATAAAAAAACGGGTTTTTCTAGAAATTTCTTTTATGGCTTGATTTGGTTAATATCGCTGGCTATAATAGCGTTTTCCCATCATAGAGATGGAAAGCAAGGAAGCAAAGCTTAGTCAAAGCCAAGGATGTGGCATGGTTCCTTCAAAGAGAGGATAGGTTGTTGTGGAGGGGGCTTGCGGGTGATGGGTAG